>Ga0302271_10001425_pt1 | contig 22942 bp, 7 predicted proteins | sample III_Bog_N1_1_FD_198767 | JGI IMG/M metagenome (GOLD analysis project Ga0302271, IMG submission 198767) | Peat permafrost microbial communities from Stordalen Mire near Abisko, Sweden - III_Bog_N1_1 | ecosystem: Environmental > Terrestrial > Soil > Wetlands > Peat | place: Sweden: Abisko... | reverse complement strand
CCCATCGGATAGAGACGAGAACATCTGGATTGTAGCTGGTGTTGCAGCTTTCTTAGGACTCAGATATTGAACAAAACCACTTTGATTTTTACATGAATGTGTGTTCAAATACAAACATATGTATGTCTCTCATTCATTCCTTTTATTTAAACCCCCTTTTTAAACATACAATAACAAGCACAAATAATATTGTTTTCTAATAGATTTCACTAATTAGAAGATAATTTGATTTGTTTTTTTATTATCTTAATTGTCCTCAAATAAATTACTCGGTTGCTGTAAGATCTTTGGATTCTTCTTCTTCTTCTTCTGCTTTTTTTACTCAACTTTTATATTTCCAGCATTAAGGATGTGAGATTACGAAATCTAAGTCTTCAGATACATCTTCTAAGAAGATTCCAATATTATATTTTCCTTGTTTATTTATAAATACCTTCTATCCTTAATTGATATTTTATTACGATTCATCTGTAACATAGAAGATTTATTGCTCAATATTAACCATGAAGTATATGACTTTCACCTGTTGATTCAGAGGGTTTTCATTTAGTAATCCTCCTTTATTTTTGATCCTCACTCCATTTCCTGGAAACGAGTCAAAGTTATTGAATTGTATTTTCTCTTTAAACATGTAATCATGCAAGCCAATAGAGACACCTTTGCATCCGTTTAGAGGCTTATTAAACGTGCATTTAAACTGATAAAGGACGCCATTCTGCATGAGTGTTTTGGTGAGGATTTTGCAGGTGGAATTTTTCTGAGAAATAATGCGAAAACCTTGGTTGTTTTGGTTTTCTAGCTTAGTTGTCCCAGATGAGTTAACAGTGATTTCCCAATTCCATTTGATACTGGTTGGTGAATTCACTATTTATGAATTATTCTTAGTGTTATTGGCTATTTATTAAGGAATTGTGACAGAGGTATTATTATCTTAGATATTATTGTCTTTTTTTCCTGGTTTTTCCAAAAAAAAACTACCAAAATTACTACTACTTTCAATATTTAACCCCTACACAGATTAAGACATACTTTGCTATTATTAACTCCAGCTAATGTCAGATAGGCTGAAATCTAAATCCATTTTATAATTTTAATATGTACTAAAATCGAATATTTCCTTTTTAGTCATATCATTTTTCTCTTCTAAATTATTCCCTTCTTAATGACTACTTCCCTTACTTAAGTTTAATATATTAACTCCTTCAACCTTGCTTTCCTTCTGAACAATCTAACTTCCCCCATTATTAACATTCTCATCCAAGAATATTGAGATCTCCGATAACTCCCCTAGGATCTTTACTTTCACTTTTTCTACAGCTTAAAAATCCACTAATCTCTCTCTTTCTGTTAGCTCTCTCATTTTCTCCTCTATTTTTAAATAATGCTCATGCTGCTATCCAAGCATCTCTGTAATTATTTATTTAATATTCTATGAGCGCTTTTCTAGCCCCATTGATTCATCTAAAATAATTTTCTTTAGGGATTGTTTCTGACTAAAATCATTGTAAATATTAATAATCTCAACTCTCGTAGCATCCATTAAGAGTTTCTTTGCTTTCTCTTGCATTGCCTTTGAGATACCTTCTATTTGCTACTGCATATCATGACTGAGTTTCTTACAATATTCTTAGATCTTGCATTCCCATGTTTAGCTCTTTACTATTTCTTTAAGCTTCTTCTTCATCTCAATCATACCCTTGAATGGTAGATTATTGAAAAGCTAAAGGTCAGTGGAATTGCTATTACTGCAGTTATCTTAAAGTATCTGAGATATTGAGATAACATTTGTACCTTTAATTCTTTCATTTACCATGCAGATGTCGCATTTAAAAATATTCTAAGAACTATTGAGATCTGTGCATATAAACGCACAGGGTCTATTTGCATGGTGAACACAAGCTATCGAATGCATTTTAGATTAAATTTTGAGAAAATGTTTGGGGAAAAAAAAATAACAACAAAAAAAGCCAATTTGTTCAAAAGATAATTGCAATTAATAATTTAATTTGTCGCTTTTGGGTACTTGATATTAGATCAGAGTCCTCTAGATATTTCCAATAATTGTTGGTTTTAGATAATTAATTTGCTAAAAAAGAAGTTAATAATTTATAAAAATAAACAGTTTGAGACAATCATATTGAATTTTTTATTATGTTGAGAAGGATATTATTATTGTTTGAAAGAAGGTGAAATTTATTTTTCTTGCTTAACAATATTGAGTTCATGAATAATAACATTATTAGGAATGATATTGTTGACACCTTAGTTTATAGATAGATGTTTAATATAAAAATAATATTTAAATACCAGAAAAATCAAATAATTTTTGGAGAAATGGAGGTAGTTCTTTGTGTTTATCCTTCTTTACCAGCCACTTATTGGGGTATATTTGATATGATTTGGATTTTATTCTACTTGGTATTTTTCTTATTTCAATACATGAATAATCCTATTTATTAAATTGTTGTTAAAAAAGATGGTAAAAGCAAAATGGATGTCTTGATTTATTTTTGAGACTCCAATTTTTCGCTCAACCTGTTCTTAAAACGCCTAAAAAATATTTATTGTAGAATACCCATTTTAATTCAATTTAATAACTCTCGCAATGTTGGCTAGAATTTGCGTTGGATTGATGAATTGAGAAATCTGTGGGGAAAGACGAGCAGAATTTGTACATTTCTGCATTCTCATTGTTGAGTTGCTTCACATGCTGTGATCTCATTTTGAGAGCTATGCGTATTGATTTTTGTTATCTGTGAGAATGCTGCCTCTGCTATCCTAATTAAGGAAGAAGAGTCAAAATCAGAATGTTTAAATCGATTTTTATAAATATTTAGTATTACAAATCCGATTTTCTTTTAATAAGGATATTATTTATATTATGTAATTTAATCTACTCTTTAATTTTCAGGTTTACAAAGAAATTAATCATTCTGCTTGACTTATATCACATACTTTAATTTAATGCTCATTCTTATTTTAATATTTAATTGAAAAATAAATCGATTTAAACTTTCTGAATTTGGTTATAGATATGTGCTCATTCTAGATGCTGATCTTTTTTGAGTGATTTCTTAAACATTTCTCATTTTTACATTTTCTTCTGATCAATTTGATTGTCCAGCTCTTGGGCTAGTTATTCCATGTATTAATTCAAAAGCAGATTGTATGGGTCTGAGTCTATTTGGATTGAAGGTGTATTTATCTCTCTCTCTCACATAGTGTAACAACTCAATTAAGACAAATTCATGCTTATCCGTTATCCTTTTATAATATCTCAATTGCTGAGGTGATGGGTGCCGTTTTCCTCTCTTTTCATTTCACAACAGAGAGAACATAAATCAATATTTTAGAGAAGTCAATTTAACTTCCAAAAGGGAAAAATAAATATTATTTTGAAGAAATGCTGCGGACAGATGAAGTTTAAATAATTCCCTTATGAAATAAACGCACACACACACTTTTTACAACAATGAAAGCCTCTCTTCAAAATATTGTAATAAACTCTTCGTTATCATTCTAACTAGTTTATCAATTCTCATTAGATTCTATGCCATCGACATCTAGACCACTGACCCAGTGGATGTATCGCTGTAATATGTTGCATAATAATCGAGAACCAAGACAGTGTTGTTTCTTTTCTTTAGCAGAACCTTTAAGATAGTTTCCACTTCTTTATGTTTATTCATGCCAATTACAAGTTAGAACATTGTTAGTTTGCATGTTGGATCGTCAAACAAATCACGAATTGGAGCGTAGAATGTAGTTTCCTTAGTGCTTCCCGACAGCAATTTGAACTTAATCTAGCTACAAATCTAACAGGGTTGCGTAATAAACTCAGATTTCCTGAGAGCTGCAATGGTTTAGGAGAAATCCAATGTGTACTAAGAAAGAGGTTTTCTCCTTAAAATGAACGTTTTTATTGATTTGCTAGAAAGAAGAAGGAAAACCATAGAGTCAATGATGACTTGATCCCCGTCAATGTTTAACACAAGGTTCTTCAGATTTACAAGGGCTGATAAATGAGACAGATACTTTTAAGGGAGCTTCTCTGATCCGAATTTATTCCCGTCATGGAGTTTGTCATATTGAGAGTTTTTTTCCTGAGGACAGAGTCAAGAGTTAGATTGACATGAAGGAATATGAGAGCTTCGCATTCAGAGGCTTGCTGAAAGATCTATTCATACATTGAAAGCTCAGAGACTCCACCTAAGGTAATTGTTAATTTCTGAAGAGTTTTCAGAGAGAATGCCAGAGGATCAAAGAGCTGCGAGTAACTCTTATTCCATTGCAAATTAGTTAAATTAGTAGTGATTTAACTACTATTGATGATGTAAATACTTCCTCGTCTGAAGTTAGCGGTAAAACTCTTTTTATTAGGGAACTTAAAAGCATCATAGAGATCTCCAAAATCGACGTCAGCTTCTTGTTCATAAACCCTTTTCAACTGAAGAGGCACATTCAGAGGATTATTCACATACGGCTAAGTTTAAAAAAGATTCGCTTCAGAAACACTTCCATTCTTCAGCAGATACACTAAAGTCTCCACAACTATCTGCTAATCATTTCAGTAAAATGGAGTTTTGTTGTATATTCATCTCCACGAACTATTCAAAGAACTTAAAAGATTTCACTGAAGGGAAGCTTCCGCCACTTCCATCTTTGTTCTCGTCTTCGTTGTATTGTTTCTCGATTAGCGAAGATCCCGACAAAATTCTGCGTATATCTTTGACCGTCTTGTAAGTTGTAGTAGCTCTAGTTGGCTCGAGATTATCAAGAACGAAAGAGTTTATCAAATGCAACTTTCCCACCTCTTTGATCTCTGCAATTCTACTGAATAGCTCTTCATAAGCTGCAGGGTTTCTGAGCTCATCACACGAGAAGGTCATTCCTAATTCAGCATATTCTTGATTTCCAAAGTGAAGAGATGCTATTTTTTCTGGTTGCAGAAGCTCGCCAATATTGAATTTTGCGGGTATGCACAAGTGCGAAGACTTTGTTTAGAGCCAAGATTGTGTCGCTTTCAGAGATTGTAATGGCTCCAACAAGTTCAATATGTTGTAGTGATCCGAAGAGTGGCAAGTTCTACAGCACCTGACGAGAAGTGCATTCACTGAGAAATCTAAAGAAATTTGATGCAGTGAATTTCTCAAGTCTCAGGGGATTATCTGCTTGGATTGATTCAATTAGGCCTAAATGCGAAGGATTCAGCCGAAATTTGTCCATCTGTTACCAGAGTGAATTCCTCAAGAGATTTTCTCTAAAAAAGCATTCTTCCTATCAGTTTCAATGAATCCTAAATGATGGATTTCAACTCCTCATCCTTTTTAATCAACTCCACCAAGCTTGTAGGCTCGTAGTACGTTAGATTCGCTATTTCCACCCCTCTCACAAAAGGAAGTGAACTGAAGGCCACTAGAGTTTGCAGAATGAAAGTCTAATATACCTGAAGAGTAAAGATTCTGGAGTATTAGTTTTCGAGTAGAACAGTTTGGATTCCATCTTCTAATCGATAGTATTTATCAAGGGTGTCAGTGCCGTTGAACGACCAAGACTATGATTCATATTCTTACTCACTTTTTAAGTTCGAATTAGGCTAAGAAAATGTTGAGGAATTATTCTGAAAAACATGATATTTGCTTTTTATCAAGATTATACTTCTAATACGTCTACAGCCTTAAACCCTCAACGCATTCCTCCGCTCTCTTCTTCAAAAATTGGAATTTGGATTTGAAGAGATTCCATTTCTTTTATTCCTATGCCTCCTACGCCAAGCTGCTGAAAGTCTAAAACAGGTCGTTTTTTGTTTTTTCTCTTTCCCATTATTAATTATTATTTCCGCTTGTTTTTTAATGATTATTAGACCTAATATGAAAAAATCATCTTTTATTTCTTTTTATCAAGGAGGCACTTTAAATAGCAATATTAGAAATTATTCACAGACAATCTTTACAATAAATTTAACTAATAATAATCTCTTTTGTTCTAATATAAAAGTTCTATTTATTTTCATATGAATATTAATACTAAAAATATTATATAATATCAGAGTAGTCTTTCCTTGAGTTTAGAGGAATGTCAATTTAGAGAATAACTCTGTCAACGAGTTTGCAGCTTTGATAGTCTGTGAGTCTGTCTAGTCAGTGATTCCCTAGAATAGGAGAGCTATCCAACGTTTTCAGAGTTTCAAAGGATGATACAACATTGATAATTTAAGGGAAAAAAGGGATTTAGGAGGGGATTGTATTGGGAACCTCAATCTAAGTATCAATTTTATTTTACATCCATCAAAAATGACAAGCAATCGGAGAAGAGCTGTCTTTCAGCAGCTGGTTCTTCTTTGTCGTCTAAAATGATAGCTCGAGCTTAAAAGACTTCATTGAGTGTTTTGTGCATGTGAGCATTTCTTTTATCCTTCTGAGCTACTATGATATCCCAGTCTGCAGATTTAATCTTAAGGGAAGCTTGAGCACGTTTTTAAAATAACTACATTTTATTTGTGCCTTCACGTAAAGAAGATTTAAAGTCTTTCCAAGACATTTTAAACTAATCCCAGGATATTTTTTTAAAAAGCAACTCTGCTAAGGAAGATTTGATAATTATCTTCTCATAATTGAAAAGTATTCTCTCTAATTTTTCAACTCTCCTTGTTAGTTCGTTTGTTTATTTAGCTTAACAACGAATTTCCACATTGCACTGTGCATTTAGGCTTTTCAAGTGTTCATTTTCTTTCCTCTACTTTGCATCTCTGAGTTGATACTCTGCATCTCTCCTGTTCCATTGTTTATATTATTTTTCGATCATATGCTTTAGGTCTTCAATTTCGTTGCTTTAGGGAGCATTTTCCTCTTTCGTATTTGAATTGTTAGAAGGCTTTTATGGGGAATTCGTCGCTGTGCTTGCATTGAGTGCATACTCAGATATACTATTTATGTTGCTACCTGTATTCTTTTTATCCTCCTCCTCTTCTTTCTCATTTATTTAAATTTTCTTTATTTCTCTCTTCTCCTCATTGATTGCTTTAGTTTACTCATCAATATTCATATTACTCTTCACTTAAGCTATCGAATTCTGCGGACTGCCAGTTAATGACTTCTGCTGCTTCTTCTTCTTTGCAATATTTGTTTCCTCTTTCTTCTCAGCCTAAGTTATTGTTCTCTCCAATTTCATTTACTTTTTAAGCTCGTCTATCTAATTGATTTGTTTCTTTTTAAAAGCTAGCCATATTTGCTCTGAGGTTTGTTGGTGCATTTCACACTCGATTGAGTTTTCTTCCATAAATAAAACTTCTTTTGCATCCCATTTTTTTTATTTGTATTCACTGAGCATCTACTTTGACCTTTTGCACACTTCTTTCGCATATTCTGCATCCTTAAATAGTTAATTTGCTTCACTTATTGACTCGTAAAGCGATAACAGATGAGGGTTATGGATGTCTTTCAGTTGATCTTTCGCTTTTTTTGCTTCTTACCCCTTTTAATCCTTCATTTATGAGTATACTGCTCTATTATTTTTCCTTTTCCCTTCAATCAAAGGCACTACACTACAGTCACGATTAGTCGCTTAGCTTATTTTTAATCAACCTCTCTGAATTTGAATTATCTTTTCTTTTCTGGTCTTTAATTATTATGTTTGAAATCGTAATTGTTTTTCAAGCAATTGAATTCTGTCTGGCACATTAAGCATTGAGGAGATTTTAGATAGTCTCTCTTAAATAATTATAATATTGATATCCCATGAAAAAAATGATTTTAAGGATATGTGAAAATTAATAGAACTGAAATATTAAATAGTGCTTTGGAGAAAAAATAATGGAGGTCAGTTTGAAAAACAGTACCTATACAAATACAAAGAGTCAATAATCATGATTGCCTCTTATTTTTTATTAATAAAATGTTACGAAGAAAGAAAGAAATGAACAAATAACTTGAAGTACACAAAAGCAAGCTGAAAGATAACTTATTGAACGAAACCATCCATTCATAAACAACGAATGTGATCCAAACTCTAACTTTCTGTCTGATGGACTCTTTGCTCTTTGTAACCATTTACTTCAAAAAATTCTAATAATCTGTTCATGCTATGATTAATATAGAGCGACGATTATAAAAGAGATAGAGATAAGCAGCACAAAAAGCCAGCCGTTATTTTGGTGGATGAAGAACCTTCTCCTTCTTAATAAAGCGTAATAACTAATCTACAAAAATAAATTAGAATTAGAAATTCATGGTAAAATATCAATATTTTTTTAATTCTTACTTTTTAACAAAGAAGGAGGATTATCTTGTCATAAAGGATCTATTTACTACCTTGGAGAATCGATTCACTATTAAATGCACTGCCTTGGAGAATCTAATCGCTACTCGATTCATTGCCTAGGTGAGTCGCCTCGAAAGGCTCATTAGAGAATTGCCTCAAGAAAGTGAAAATCAGCTCAAAAATGCACCTCACAATAAATAATAACGATGATGTTATATTACAAAAAGAATCTTCTTTCCTTTTTGTCGTTCAATTTCCTCCAGTTGAATGCAATTCTTACCATTATTTTAATAACGAGATTGTCAAGGAGATTTGCGATTATTCTGTTTTGAAATTAGAATACAAAGACGAGAGTTCGAGATTTGATAGAATCTCCTTTGAAAAAGCTTGGCGTTTATTAAAGGAAGGAAGATCGAACATTAAATAAAAAAATTCAATGATAAATGTTTAGTTCATATTTGCAAAACCAATAGAAAAAGAAAGGAAATAAATTAATTTATGGCTGATAATTACTTAAATTTTGTCGATGAAATTTGTGTGAGTGTTAGTTGTCGTTATGTGTGCAAAAAAAAACTTTAACGGTTCTTCATTGTTTAAAGGATAATTATTTTAAGTTGTTAATTTTGTTAAGAATAAAGTTGAGCTAGAATTGTTAGGATTTGATAAAATAATTTCAGTAAGTCTAGCAAGTTTAAGAATTGATTTCTGTCTTGGTTTTTGTCGAACTATGTATTCGATTTAAGGCGAAACTGTAAGGGAAAGAATGTAAATCCATGAAGCAAAAAATATGTCAAGAAATGAAATTTTCACAGCGATTTCTAGATATTTATTGATAACAAAAAGGAAACTGAAATTATGGATCCCGAAAGAATTTGTAAGATTTATTTTATTGATTTGGAAATTAATTTAGGTTATGTAGGAATTACAGAAAGAGAATTATAATTAGAGATTAAAGGAACATATTCAAGATAGAAAAAGATTGACTGATTCTTTTCATAAACATCTTGCATAGTTAAGTTCAAAATAATTACAAGAACTTGAAATTTAATTAATTGAATAATTTGTGTTTATAAATCAGTTTGATTCAGATGATAGAAAAAAAGCTATTATTGAAAGATTTACAATCAATGGATTTGAATTATTTAATACATAACATAAAATGAAAGTTAGTCCTGGTTAAGTTATTGTGGAAGGTGAAAGTAAAAGATTACAGAATAAACTTCTTTAGTAAAATGCGTTGATAATAAGAAAGCTGAATAATTTGAGGTAAAATATTATGAGAACGGAAACAAATAATTGAGAGTAGTTTCTTATTAAAACTCCGTAAGGAAATCAATTAGTGAAGGAGTTTACAATTGGGTCAACGAATTAAGAGAAAAGGAAAGAATTCAAGTTGTTAAGAGAAATCATTCTATGTCTTATTACTAAGATGAGAAAATTGCAAGATAAAAATATCGATACTAAGAAATTGATAAAGTTGAAGTAGGGATGAAAGTGAGAGAGTTTGTGGAGAGTAAAAATTGAAGAAGGTTTTTCTTTGATTGTTTTTTTTATTGAAACAGTTTTTGTTTCGTTTTTTTTTTTAATTTGTTGATTTATTCATTTCAAGTTAGATTTGCTTAATTTATTTGTGATTAAATTTCTGTTTGGTTGTTTTCGAATATTAAGTTTGATGAGAATTCTGTACCCCGGCTAGAAATAATGTTAAGTTGGTCTATTCATTGATTTATTTATTTCAAGTCAGATTTGCTTATTAGATTTGTGATCAAATTCTCGAATGGCTGTTTTTAAATATCAAGTTTGATAAGAATTCTGCTAGAAATAATGTTAAAGGTGTTTTATTTGTTGATTTAATTATTTCAAGTTAGATTTGCTTATTAGATTTGTGATAAAATTTCCGAATGGACATTTTCGAATATCAAGTTTGATGAGAATTCTGTACCAGCTAGAATCATTGCTAAGTTGTTTTATTTGTTGAAATTCATTTAGTAAGACTATTGACTTATTAGATTTAGAGTTTATTTGTTTGAAATTTGAAAGGAAAAGTTAACCAGCAAATAAAACTATGAGAATATGTTGCTGATACAAAAATTCTCCTGTGGCATGTTGTGTGATGGGTGGAATAGTAGCCACTAATCTATCTTGGATTACATGATAGAATGATGATTAAAATTAATTCTTTCCAAAAAATTTAACTCGTTTCTGAAATCTCTCAACAAAAAACATTAATGAAAACTAAATAAAGTTTGGCATCATTTAATAAATTTCTTTGACTAGTTAATTTTTTTAAACCTGAAATATTTAATCAAAGACAAAGATAAATATTTTAGAAAATACTCGAATTTCAATAATTTAAATCTTGGTGGCAATTATTAATTGACTGATCAATTATGGTTTAGTTTATTTTTTAAACGAATTGTCTTAAATATAGATTTCAAGAAAATCAGAAGAAAATAAAATTGAGCTTAACTTTGATTTTGATTAAGACGATTACCAGAAAACAACCTAACTTGAAATCTGAAAACATAAGTGAGAAAGACTAAGAGAGCTCATCATTTTAGAAAATAAATTACAATTGTAGATAATTTGATACACATTCTAAAATGTCTAAACCAAACGGCATTGCATAATATAAGCGCTCTGGAAGTTTTGAGCGATTTACTCAAATGAAGGGAACTTCTGATAATTCTAATAGCACCAACAGTCGTAACATAAAAACTATTAAATAATAATAATAATAACCAAATGTCAGATGCGTAGCCAACAATTCAAAAACATAACGCTTAGGAAATGCCATCAAGTTAGAAGGAGGAAGACATGAAATAGACTTTTCCTCTAATTCTTAGAATCAACCAAAATATTTAAATAAAAGGAAGAGGGAGGGCTCAGCTTAAATAATTAGAACGGAAGGTTCTTATGTTCCCTCATATAATTCTTTATCTCCACAAGGAAGAATGCTAGATGGAAATGTTCACACTTCAACTTTCAGTGAATTTGGTGAGAGAAATGATCACTTCAAAACTCATAATAATCAGTAGCCGCTTGGATATTTCCAGCAACCACTTTAAACACCTTTGAACAGCGTAACGATTGGCTAATGCTCTTCTTCTCAAGCCCCTATTTTAGCATTCTAAAATTATTCTTCATGTCCTGCTAATGGACAAAGCTATTTTTCTCCTATCAGACAAAATTCTTAATTTCATTCTTCTCTAATACAATTGCAAGAAGAAGCTTAGTAACCAATTTTTTCTTTAAATGTAAGACAAACTCCTAATTAAATTACCTAAAATGATCAATAAGTCTATTAGAATCCTGAATTTATCAATGAACCTAGAACATATTACCAAAAAAACTCTGTCTAAGGAAATGAAAATAAGTAAAATCTAAATAGTCCATATTCTAACTAACAATAATAATAACATCTAGTGTTATAAAACCCTGTAGTACTTGATAAATCTAGGCTATCTTTAGCTAACAACTAATAAAATTATTACTATGAAACGAGAGGGATATAAAGAGAAATAGATGGTATGGCATATCCTCAAAGAGAATGTGGAAATGAACGACAAGAAGGACAAAATGTTAATTTGAGGGATAATTAAAATAACATTATTTAAAATATTCCTTCATAGAATATGAGTAATAAAATAGTTCAACAAAGGCAATTATAATTTGCTGCTCGTAATGAAGGAATTGATACAACGAGAGGATAGTAATTAAGTTCAGGTTCAGTTAAATCCAGTAAAAGTGCTTCTAGCATTGGATTAGGCAAACAAGACTCAGTTGTTATTATCAACTCAGAGTAAGTTGAAAGCATCTAAAGCTAACTTGAAGATATCAGATCATATCTTCAAAAGCAGTCTCCTTAGTCTGGAAATGAATACACGTAACTGAATTTACAAAAAGATTTACTTCTCAGCAAGGCATCGCCCAAGAAGAAATCAACAGATCATATTTTTGGGTTAAAAGATCTTTTATCAAGCACAGCCAAAAATACAACTCATAAGAAAGGATATTCAATGCTCACTAATTTTAGAGATGAATCTTTGAAAGACGATTCCAAATAAGAAAATTCTTTATCTGAAGCCTCAAAGAAGAGTGATTCAGCAAGTTAATTTTTAAGAAGCAACTACAAAAGCAACATCAATTAGTCTAAATCTTGTATGATATCCAATCTAAGCAATTCTTCTTTTGGATCGTTATTAAAGCCATTTGAAACGAACGATATCAAGAAATATGAGAATGCCGTTGAACTTACAAAATAAATTGATGATAATCAATCAAAAAATAAAGCTCTTTAAACAAATACATTTCCAGAATCAAAATAAGACTCGGCTGAACAGCTAAAAGAACTTTAAAATCAGATTTCTTAACTTGAAATTTAATAAAAAGAAGAAAGAAATGAGGCAGAGAAGGAGAATGATAGGCTTAAAAGAGAAATTTCTCTTTTAGAAGAACGAATTTAGCAAAAAGAGAAGTTCGAAACTGAAAAGATAAAACATGAGGATATTATTCAAAAGTAATAAGGAATTATTAAGGAAAACTATGATTCAATAAGATAATAAAACTAAGAAGCAATTTAGAAAAATATGTAATTATCAGCTGACCTTTTAAAAAGTGAAAAGTAAGTCCAAGAGTTAAATGTTTAACTCGCTTTCTTCCACAATCAATGCTGCTGTCTTTAAGCACTCCTAAGAGAAAAGGTAAACCAAATATTTAGAAAAATAATGATAATTTTATTATTAAAATAACAGGGCATGCAGATAGAGTAACTATCTTAAAATTTACCTTAATCTATGAAACAATCTTAAATAAAAGAGCAAAGCAAGGAACTTAATTTTAATGCTGGAATAATACCCACTGCACCAAATATTGAGTAATATGATCTACAGCTCAGATAAAAAGATGAAATCATTGAGCAACTCAGGAGATAAATTAAGTAAATGGAAGAGTGTGCTGGTGGAGACAAATAAAAAATTATGATGTAATAAATTCAGCTGTCTGAAGGTACAATCCATTTATTGAATAAAGAAATTGAAAGATATAAACAAGAACTTATTTCTGCCTAACAACTCTGTTCCATTTAGCAAAATAATTCTGCTTCTAATCAAATAAAGCCTTCTAATTATGCTTAAATGCCTAAACTGGTATGATTACTTAGTTATTTGTAATAGCAAATTAATTAGTCTGATATTTATTGGTTTAAATTAGGAGAATTAAGAGGAAGTAATAAATACACAATAGCTGCTTTTATAATAATCTTAGTATCATTAATTGAAATTCGATTTTGATTAGCTTAAATCAAAAGAGGTAAACTTTTATGGAAAAATAGAGCTTAAATATTGGTTTTATTTTAGACAGAGTATGAGAGTTCAATTAGTTAACTCAAGGCCGGATATTATGAAGAAAGTGAGGTTCGCAAGAATTTAGAGCAATAGCTGAAAGCCTTGCAGACAAAGTTCACAGAATAATAAGCTCTTTAAGCTTAGACAGGTAAGTTATTTCATCAATAAAATTGAATTCAAGATTTCAAGTAGTAGGTCTGAGTAGAAATGATTAGGACACCATCATCAAAAGACAAAAGAAGGAGAATACTCTTCCTACTGTTAGTTATTCGACTGAAAAAGAAAATTCATGTGATTCTCTGAGTAACTAAGAAGTCAATGTCTATAAAGATATGGTGCAAGGAATGACCTTTTAGATAAATGAAATGGTAAAAAATAAGAAGACAATAAATATTTTTAAAAAATATTAATTTTTAGCAGGGAAAAATGGATCAGGAGAGAGAGAAAATGAAGGCAGAAATTAAAAAGATAAAATCAGAGCTTGAGCTAAAGAAACAAGAGTGTCAAAAATATGTCATGGTAATCTTTAATTTTTCCTGAATTAAAGATTTTAATAAGTTGGTTTAAGGAAATAAATAGGTTGGGTAAAGAGCTAGAGTTTTCAGAGATAAAAGAAACTTTGAACGATAGAGAAGAAGAAATGACACAAATTAAGAATAAGAATGAAGATCTCTTCAAGCAGATAAAATAAATTTAAGAAAAAAATTAGCTTGATAGAAATCAAATAATCAAGGAAAATGAAGATTATGTTGACCGTCTTAAAAAAGAATATGAAGAATAGATTAATTTACTTTAAGTACCTAATCAGGGTAGTAATTAATAAGCTTTAGATGCTTAATTGCATTCAAAATGTGAAGAAAGAATATCAGAATTGCAACAAGAGCTTGATCTGTGTAAAAGCATCTTTTAAAAAACGATGAAAGAGGAAATGGAATAAACATAGTAACTGATAAATAGCTTAAACAATGCATTGCTTGAAAAAAGAGATAAAATTGAGAAATAAGAATAGTAATAAGGAGAAATGAAAACTCAGATTTAGGACTTTTCTTCTTAATGCAAGCAAGTAAACTATTTTTGTAAATTCAAACAATAATTTGTGTTTTAGTTTTAGGAATCTCTCTTGACAGCAAGTATGTCAGTTACCCTCGAAAGCTCTCATCAGCTGAGAGATGGCCAAGGAGAAATATTAAAGTCCCTGATTGATAAAGTGAAAGAGAAGAAATAGAAAGCTCAAGAGAAAGCAAAGGGATTAGAAAAGGAAAACAAAAGATTGGCTATGGAAATTGAAAAACAGGTGTAAATAGTAAAAGAACTTTAACATTAAAATACTGAAATGGAAAACATCAGTCTTACAATGCAATAGGAATATGCGATTTTATAAGAGAAAATAAATGATCATTTCGAAGAAGAAAAGGTAAATTTATCATTAAATAACAAATTAATAACTATTTTTATTATTTGAAGAAAAAAGATGATGAAATCAGCTCTCTTCGTATTTAATTATCAACAATATCTTCTAGATAAGTGGATATTAACTCTATTCCATACGTTTGCGATCCTGAAAAATTAAATGATTGTCATCTTCTTGAAGACATAAAACTTCTTGAATCTTCAGTTGAAAAGATAGCTCCAATAGTAAATAATTCTCCTGATGCTCCTAATAATTGTATTGACCAAATCCGAATAGAAAATCTGAATCATTAGGTAATTTTTCAACATTGTTTATTTCAATAAATCTCATTTAATTTAGCAATAGATGAGGGTACTTTAATCGGAAATGGAAAATATGACAATTAGAAATACTTAATTGCAACAGAAGTTGAAAATATGCTAGAATGAATTAAAAGAAAAGAATAAATCTGAAACAGTATTTACTAGCATGATTTAAACTGAGTTAGCAAAAAGAAAGGCGGTAGAAAATAACTATTAAAGGCTTCAAGAAGACTACGATGAATTGGAAAAAATAAAGAGCCTGTGTTTTGATAATAATAAATAGCTTCAATAAAAGATCGTTTAGAGTGAGAGTATGAAAGATTTTTTCTCAAACTAGCTTTAAGAAAGAGAATAAGTTATTGCCAATCTATAAGATTAAAAAAATGTTCTTGAAGAGAAATATAAAAACAACTCTGTTTCTTTTGTCCCTAATAAGAATGCAAACATTTCTGATCACTCTCGCTTCTCAATTGCATAATCTTCGGTAAATATTTTTTGACTAAAATGAGATAATAAATTGACATATTATTAGAGTCTTTGTGATAACAGCGTCTTTGATCCAGATAAAATGCTTATTGAACTCCAAGAGAAAATGAATTAAAATGGACTCTTAATAATTAAGATTGAAGATTTGCAAGACTAACTCAAATAAAAAGAAGAATAATTAAATGCGAAATAAAAAGAAGTCTAATTGCTTGAAGAAAAAAACCGTCTAATTTTAAGCTAATCTCCTTCTGTTTAAGAGATAGGATAAGAAAAATAGCCAAACTAGTTGCTAACTTAAGAAACAAAACTAGTTTCAGAAGAGAATCATAAATTATTCAATGAGCTGAAATCTTAAAAAATAGATATTTAACTTGGAGATATCGAAACAGCTGAAGCTAAGTTAAAATGTTAGCATTTACAACTTCAAATAGAAGAACAACAGCGAATTCTTCTCTTCACTTAAAACAATGAGACAAATCAAAGGAAATAACTTGAATACTGCATTAATCTTCTAAAGTGTCATAACATAAACTTTGAATAAGATCATGAGTAGAAAAAAAAGAAGATAGATTATCATTAAGATAATGAAAAAATGATTGATTAACCTATTGTTCAGCATGAAATATAGTAAAAGTCTTCATTTAAAAGTAATGAAAAAGTAGAAGATCTTGTTTAACCTAAAAAATAATCAAATGAAAATGGCGTGATTAATGAAGATTTTGCTGATGATCCTCATACACTCAAAGAATAATAGGTGATTTTTGATCTTCATGAATTTGCTTAATAATTTAATATGTGAGCTTCATTTCATGGAAACATTTTAATTTATTATTGTTTTGATTTTGTATTTTTTTATGTGGAACAAGTAGTTATGAATATCAGTCTTAATCAAATGATTTAAATTAAATTTTACAAAGCAAAAAAGGTAATATTTTTTAATTAAAAAAAAACAATGGAATCAGATAATCGAACAAATTAACAAGAATAAGGAAAAATCTTAGAACAAATGAAAAAGAAGAGGTATTTATTCAACAATGTTTGCAAGAATCAATCTGCTTGATTGACTTCTTTGTTTGCTACCTTTACTTGAAACCATTCGAACAAGTTTAAAGAAGGGCAAACATATTACCCATATTTAAAAATCATAGACCCCTAAGCAATCATTGAATAGATACTCTTCTGATTTTTCGAAAGATTTTTTCCCTTGGTGTTTTCAAAATGATAAATTATTTATTGCACTGAGTTTCGAATGGCTGGGTCTAATAAAAAGATAATGAAAAGAATGATAAGAAATGCATGTTAAAAAGAAAAAGAGAAAATATATGTCAAACAAAATAAAAAAATTTAAATAAAATAAAAACAAACAAAACGAGAAAAGTTTAATCAACTTTATGGATTTTCGTTTTGCTTTTTCCCTCTCTTTTTTTTTTTGAAATTTGAAAAATTAATTTTGGTCCTTTCAAAAAGACATACATTCATCCAAATTTGCTAGTTATCATACAAATTGGAAACTTTTTTCTTTTTCATTCATATTTTCCATACAACTAATTAATTAAACTAAAAAGAAGGAAGAAAATGATCAATTTAAGCTAAAGATAAAATAATATAAAGATCAAAAGTAGAATCTATTTAAGATCAAAATTCAGCTTGATAATAATCATTAACAAATAAAATAAAACAAAACCAAACTCTACATATTTCTATCAATGCCTAAATCTAAAAGAAGTAAAGTTGTAGCTTTAACCAAGCTCAAGAAGGATCCAAGAGGCCACAAGCAAAAGATTTAAACAAAGCTCAACGAATGCATCTAAAAATATGACAACATCATCCTTTTTTCACATGAAAATATGACCACTGTACCATTTAGAAAAATACAAGCAGAATGGAGCGATTCAAAGTAACGTCTCTTTTTATCTTCTTTTAATAATAAATTTGAATTCTTTGCAGGTTTTTCCTTGGCAAGAATAAGGTAATGCAAATAATTATGGGAAGAGACTCTGATACAGAGGCTCTCGAAAATCTCCATTTCATGTCTGAACATCTCAAAGGTGATAGTGGCCTCTTTTTCACTAATCGACCACTTAAAGAAGTCCAAGAGTAATAAAATCCACATGACTTATTAATTCTAATAGAACATTAATACTAGCTATTCCATTACTTTTTATTAAGTTACCTTGCTTGACTTTGAACATTTTAAAACAAAAAGATTTTTCGACTCATACAGTTGTGAGGAATTTGCTAAAGCTGGAACAATCGCTAATTAAACTATCATTATCGAAAAAGATAGTGATGCTTTTGAAACATTTGCCCATACAATGGATGTCTACTTAAGAAAGCTTGGAATAGATGTAATGCTACAAAATGGAAACTTGACAGTTCAATCTAATTTCATTCTTTGTTAAGAAGGAAAACAAATTAATGCAGAATAGGCAAAACTATTGGTAACAATTCTTTTTTTACCATTCAATTTTTATTAAATAATCTTTTTTAACAGAAATTGCTTGGATATAAGATTGCTCATTTCAGAATTCAGTTGAAATGCTACTACAATAAGCCAAGCACAACTTTCAAAAAGCTTGAGTGAGAGACTTCATTATTCAAGAGATATTTTCCTTTCTATCCATTTGATGCAATATTCAGATAAAATTTCGTTCATTTTTCATAATAAGTTTTGTGTTCTTGAATAATATTGATGAAATAAAAAATTACAAGCTTGTTGTCACATAACCAAAGAAATACTCTATTGTATTATGTTTGAATTAAAAAATATCCAATAAATCATACTATGTGTTCATAGTATTACTAGATCAAAAAAGTTATGATATTTTAATAACAAAAATGTAAAAAGTATGAATTGTTATTTTGATACAGTTTATGATTGAATCTTTTATTACTATTTAAGGAGAAAAAGAAAAACAGAACAGAACAAGTAAATAATATTAAATTAATGTCAACACCTTCAGTCTAATAAGAAGAAATCAAGAAATAACTTTTAATAAGTAAACTACACTTAAACTAAGAGTAAAAAGATCTTAAAGATGATAATGAAGACGAAGATAATGAAAAGAAAGGTGAAGTTTTACCTAGAAAAGCAGATATTTAAGTCATGAAGTTCAAAGGTGCGATATCAAGAAACTAACAGTTTGACAATATAGAGGAGGCATTTAAGCCAATATTTTGGACTCTCAAGTCTTTTATTTTAGAATACACTTCCAAGTTAGGCATAAATCCGCTCACTATCTCACTTAATGAAGGAGCCACAGCTTGCCTTTAGGTAATTTATTTTTCACTAACTTGTTTTAACTTTAATTTGTAAAGGATTACAATAAGCGCCTGGAATATTAGTGCTACGATTTGATGCGTTTTGTATTATAATTTACTCTTTCTGAAGACAATGAGATTTTTATATCCATGCCTGCGAGCAAATAGGCTAAATACAAAGCTAGAATGTTTATTTCTAGGCTAAAATAATATTTCTCTTCTGAAAATAATGAGAAATTATTAACAATTTTCTAAAAACTTGCAAGTGTTGAAAAAGAAAATAAGTTGAGTTACTTTGCAGATGATTCCGAAGAAGAAGGTTTTTTTGATGCTCTAAGTGTGAAAGAAGATATCTCATCTACTACCTATCGCAAACTTAGAGTTAAAAATGTAAAAATTAAAATACTAGAGTAATGAGATTGGCTAATTTATTTAACAGTCACTGTAGATGGAGTTTAATGACATCGATTCAATATATGACTCAATTGGAGGGATATCACCAGAAGCAATCAAAAAACTTGAGGGAAAAGTCAGAGATTTAGAAATAGGAGTAAAGTAAAGAGATGAATATATTTATGGCTTAACTAATGGATACATAAAGGATATTTCTCATATGAAAGAAATGATATTCAGAAAGTAAAATATTGATTAAATGGAGTTTTATGAAGTCTAATATTTCGATGGAACGCAAGGTTTGGATGAATAAATTAAAATGACTTTGAATGATAAATTAAGGACAATTAAGTAATAATATGAAACAAGAACAAGAGATTATTTAAAAAAAATCTTTTTCTTAAATTCTGAATGCGAAAAAATGAAGAAACAATGTGCAGCTTTCGTTGGAGCCTAAGAAGGTAATAAAAAGACTAAAATAGCTTAACAGTATTTCTAATTTTTATTAATTTAAATAAATAAAGATCCAACTGATTAGCTAAAAAGACTCTTGAAAGATTAGGATAATCCCTATATTCTTTGGAAATTATTTCAAGAAGTAAAAGGGAATCAGTTCTTTTTTGTTGTTTTTGAAAAGCAACGTCCAGAATCTGGTATTAACTACAAAGAAGTAAACAAGATGCTTATGAGTAAACTGGCTTATGAGAAAGAATATTCTGCATACAAAGAGATAAATGATGATTAAATATGTAATCTGATCAAAACATGCAAAGATTAGATTAATGACTTTAGAGATCTATTATAAGACAAGGAAGATGAACTTTTGAAACTCAAATCTGAACAAAAATAAGACAATAATTAACATTTCGAATAAATGATTTTACGCCTTAAGGATTATGTTGAGCAAAAAGAAGCAGAAAGTAATAATCTTTTAAAATTCAAGAAATCATCAATTAATTAGTTTGTTTAAGCCTTTGCTAAGTTTGAAAAAGCTCGATTGGAATCATTAAACGAAAAAGAAGAAGGTCATTAAGAGGGATGTGATATGAAAAACTTATTTTTTCGTTGGTATTGTGTTAAATAAATTCTCAAATGTAAGGAAACAGTTGAAAAAGATAGTTTGCTGGTGGAGATTTAAAAATTGTTATTCTATAATCCAATGCACAATGAATTGAAGAAATAATAAGCTAGTTAACTCAACGAAGCCAATTAAGAACTAAAAACCTTAAAATCTGATTATGATATGGCTTAGATTAAAGTAATAAGTTATTAAAAATAATATGAAGATGATTAGTCAGCAAAAGGCCTCTTAAGGCAAGAAATTCAAGATCTCAAAACGAAAGTTTCTCAGCTTGGAACTTAAATAAAATAAAAAGAATCACAATACAATCTATCTAAAAGCATTGCACTTAGTGTATTTAAATACATAGGAGCTAGAATAAGTGATTCTAATTTTGAGGTAATCAGATACTTTTTCAGCCTTAAAAAACTTTTATTTTTAGTAAATTAACTTAGAAGATGAGGCCAAGACTTCAACAAAGTCATTTAAATTAAAAATTGAGAAAGTTGAAAGCCAATCTTTAAGAAAAATGAGAGAAGAATTCATAGCTGGAGAAAAGATAGAGGAAGCCTTCAGCTAGATTGTTAATCATTAATAATTTTTTTCTTAATCTTCATAAACAGATATGTATAATCTAGACTCTGAAATAGTTTATAAAAAGGATTTAGAAATGTTAAGTAAAAAGGATTCTAAATTGAATCAAGGATCATCTAATGGAGAAAATACTACTTAAGACTAACATGTTGGTCTTATCTTAGATTAAAAATGCAAAGAATAAGAGGAGACAATATTATATCTCAAGCAAGAATTAGCTAAATTTTAAAGAAGTGGTTCATCTCAAAATTAACTTAATTCTTAAGATAATAGTGATCATGAAGCAGATGATCAATCATCTTAAAAAGTTGATGCTTCCTTTTAAAGCAAAAAAAGACTTACTACTGGATCCTCATATCGTCGCAAGTATTTTGTTTATATTAATCATTAAATAATTATTTTAAAAATAGGTAGTTGTCTATCGCAGCAATTGTAGACTAAAAAGATGAAGAAGTTTAAGTTGATTTTAATTTCACTTAAGACTATGAAAAGTAAATAGATCAATTGGAACACTCTAATCTATCAATCGAAAAGGAAAATAGAGATCTTTTGAAATAAATCAAATATTTGGAGTATTCTCTTTCAGTTTATTAATAAAATAGTCCTGGTTCAAAAGAAAAATTAAAAGGAATAGTTTAAGTTCCTGATCAGTCATAAGTAGAACACATTATTAATAAGACAATTTCCTTAAAGTCTAAGAATCCTTAACATAAAGCTGCCTTACTCAAAGAATAAGGCGAAGATAAGTAAAATCAGTTTAAAAACTCAAATTCATGAACAATTTATTAATTGAATCCTTTTTAGAAATAGGAAAGTGTTTGAAAGACTTTTTCAAGATTCTAAGGATAAAGCAAGCAGATTGGACTAGTTAAAAAAGCATCTTGAACAAATGGAATCTTTTTAGTGGGAGGAAGTTCTTACAATGCTTCATTTAATATCAAGTAATAAAAGCAAAATATTGAAATCCTCTTTTTGAAAAGAACAAATTAACAAACTACTTATGGATTTTTTATTTTCTTTAGAAATAATGTTTCTTTTACATTATTTTAGAAGAAAAACCATAATAAAATGATAAGTCTTCACAATCTCTTTAGCAGAAACTTAATGATGATAGAACTTAGCTTTACTCTGAAAGACATCATCAAATTGTCAAGTAAACAGTACTTGAAAATCTTAAAATTAATAATTTTGTTATTTAAAGTAAAGAAAAGTAAATAAATGAAAATAACTAGCCAAATAATCAAGCTTCCTCTTCAGAAAATTATCGAATTCCCAAGTTAAAAACTATGACGAGAGCTGAATTCTTCTTCCGATAATAAGGACAATATGGCCGATAAAAGAAAGGATATTTTCCAGATGAGGATAATAAAAAATCTTCCTAAAACACTACTCCTAGGAAAAAAGATAATGAATATGATTTAAAATCAGTTTTTTAAGAGCTTAACTTTGATTCCTTTGATACAAAACGAGAAAATTATTAAAAAATTCCAGCCAAAAATTAAAATAGTAGGGTAAAATCTAAAATTAATAATGTGGATTCTGAAGAACAATAAATGAAAATAAGCATTATTGAGAATAATAATAAAAATAAAAAAATAAAAAACACTGAAGATGCTGCATATTTTAATTAACATTATATATTTGGAAAAATTGAAGCTCCTTCTTTCAGACTTTCACCTTTTATAGAAGCTGAAGAAAAGCAATCTTTGAGAAACTACTCTCTAATAAGCACTTTTTGTTCCAAAAGAAATAATTCTGAAAGTCAAAGAAATGCTTTCACTTCTTTGAGTAAGCGTTCTTCTCCTAAAAGCTAGAATAATAATATTAGTAA
>Ga0302271_10001423_pt1 | contig 22966 bp, 8 predicted proteins | sample III_Bog_N1_1_FD_198767 | JGI IMG/M metagenome (GOLD analysis project Ga0302271, IMG submission 198767) | Peat permafrost microbial communities from Stordalen Mire near Abisko, Sweden - III_Bog_N1_1 | ecosystem: Environmental > Terrestrial > Soil > Wetlands > Peat | place: Sweden: Abisko... | reverse complement strand
CCCCCCCCACTAAAATACATTATTAAATTATCTTACAATTTTCTTCTTGGGCTTTGAAAAAATCAGGATTTTTTATTAAATTCCTTTGCAAATTAATTATTCCGCCAAATCTCTCTTGATTTCCCAACAAAAACAACAATCTTTTCTAATCTCCCACTAGTCAAATCCTAATGATCCCTTTACCATTGTATTTCGCGTCAAGAATGGTCTTGATATCTTTGACTTAGTCCTCGAGTTTAACTTTCTAAGCACTGAGACTCTCTGACAACGCAGCATCTTAGTATTTAAGTGAAGTTGAGTCTCTGTTTGGTGTTTAGTATGGACTGAGAGTTGTATTGTAGATAGCGTCACGATGATCAACGTATTTTGGTGGTGTCTTAGTTTGATAAGCAAGTGATGCTGCCCTCGATGGAGAATATGGGATGTACTCAGTCATTGTTTGTCTGTACTCTAAGAATAAACAATCACCAACAAAAAAATGAATAAAATAATACATTGAAATGGTTCATAAATTAACTTAACGGTTTACCTTTTGGGTTTTTTTGTTTGTTTACTTTTTTAATAATTTTTTTAGTTTAACCAAATATTCGACAAGTGATTTTTCTTCATAAACCTCTGCTGATCGGATGATTCCGCTGGTTCTGGTTTATCTTTCTTCGATAGTGCACAAAATAAAATTTATTTGTCGTCAACTTTTTACAAAAATTGTATCATGCATCTCTTAAAGACATTTTTTTATATTGTTTTTACAGACTAAATAACTTTATACTGATAATAAACATGGTGGTAATGTCTTCTTGAGGGGAGGACAAAGTGAATCAACAAAACCAAATTTTAAAAGAAATTGAAAGAAAACAAGTTTTCAAGTAAATAAAATTACGCACTCCTGAACAAAATTATAATTTATTCCTATCCAATGATTAGATAAAGTACTCAATCGTATTTTCTGCTTTTTGTTATTAAATCAAACTCGATTGGTTAGGAAGCTTCAGTTGGGATTAAAGTTCCTTTGAATATATTACTATTTACCCAGTAATATGTTCCCTTAAAATACAGAAATTACAAAATAAAAAAGAAATGTTATGGATCTCATTTAACTTCAAAACTTTGACTTTTATTCCTTTAATTCAACATGAGATAAATAGAAGAACAGCAGAAGATAAAAGGAAAATAAGAATAATTACTGAAATTAATATTCATTCTAGATGGAATATTCTTCTGACTGTACAAGAGAAACACAAATGTTTTTGTTTATATTATATCTTGATAACTAATCACAGTAATTACCCAGATTTTTATCATTCTTTCCAATATGCAAGCAGTGAAATCTCTTGTTAGAGTCGCAGCTATCCCCTTATTCTCTGACAACTACTCTTATGCAGTTCAGTTGATAGGTGAAAAAAAACCCTCTTGCTTCTTGATCGATCCAGCAGAAACTGCTTCGGTTTTTGCATTTCTAGATGCTTTCCCTGGATTGAAAGTATCGCATGTTCTCTATACTCACAAGCATCTTGACCACATTGGTAATCCCACTGAGTTGCTCCAGTAACTCACTCTGAAAGAAAGACTCTCTGAAAGCGTTAAGATTGTCTCCTCAGAGATTGACGGAGTTAAAATACCTACTCTGAATCATCCTCTGTTTGTAAATGCTAACACAAACAACCCTGTACTTCCTTAAGATATTGAAGTACCATCTCCATTTAGTTTAGAAGCTCTGTTTACGCCTTGCCATACTTTAGGCCATGTGGTTTATCATTTCAGATCTGCACCAAAAACAACTATCCCTGAAGCTCATCTTCAAGAGGAGATCCAAAAAGGTTATAGATTCTACGATGTTGAGGAGTGTTTGTTTACAGGGGACACCTTGTTTATAGGAGGGTGTGGTAGATTCTTTGAAGGAAATGCAACACAAATGCTAAATAATTTCGATGCTATTTCGAACATCTAAAACAAGAATACAAAAATATTCTGTGCTCACGAATACACTAAGGATAACTTAGCATGGGCGGCATAAGTAGAAAAAGATAATGAACCTCTCTAGAAGAAACTTCAACAAGTGATTCTTAAATCTTAATCGTCTCTTCCAACAATCCCTTCGACAATTTCAGAAGAATTGGAGACGAATTTATTCGCTAGGACAAGATCTGTATCACTACAGAACCTCTTTAAATCTACAGATCCAGTTGAAATCATGAATATGCTGCGTTCGATGAAGAGTGCTAATATCAATACAATATCTTTGCTATGAAAACATATGTGAAATGTTTGTTTTGTGTTTAGCATGCAAGTTTGATTTTTAGAATCAGGGGAATACTGGGGGTATGGAATTTTTAAGCTCACAAAAATAAAAAAATAAAGATTTTCATTATTCGAATGAAGGCAATAATTTATCGATTAATAAGTTCTTAAAAATGGCTAAATACCTAAAAATTCAAACCCAAAAAAGAATTGCAGAAAGGGAAGAGAGGTAAATGACTGGAAAGTTGCACAATGGCGGTGCAAAAGTTGAAAATTATTTTTTAGTTTTTTTTTAAAAGAATATCTTTGAAAAAAAACGAAATCATAAATAGCGGCAGAAGAGAAAGCTACACTCAACAAAATAATCAGAAGGTTGTTAACAAAAAAGATAGAACCTAGGGATACACAACAACCCATAAGCTTTGAGGTGGTTTCTTAGAACCAGAACTAAGCAGGAAAATGTCAAAAAGTTTCCCTAAACCACAGAAGAAGTTGGCTCGCAGAGAAGATGAAGAATCAGTTGAATCAGACAGAATAATAAATGAGAATATGTTTTCGAGGTAAGAAATGATCTAACCAATGCAATAGTGAAAGATTGTTCTTTTTTTATTGGGTGGGCTCAATAAAATATGCCTTCCAAGAGGTATCAAATAAATTAATGTATTGTTTTTAGTGGAAAATAGAACTTAGAAGCGCTCCAATTTTCTCTAGGAAGAAGAGACTTTCCAATAAGGCTGGGAGAATGGCCACACGAGCGTAATAATAACAGATGTATTCTCTCTCTTGATCTCACTTTCTCATAAAGATATTTTAATTTTGGAAACAATTTCTGCAACAGGACAACTAAATATTCCACATTTACTGAAACGAAAACTCTTGTCTTTGAAGTGCCCCGATTATTGCAGACTTAAGATGTAAAACATAAGAATACAAGCACCCTTAAGGTTTCTAATAATCACTTTGAATATCTAAAACAGCGAAGGAGATTAATTGATTTTGAGTTCTGAGATTTACACATTGAAATTTGGACTTAAAAATTGCAAGACTGAAGATGGAAATTATATGCATATGCTCTGTCTAGATTAGGAAACTGTTTAAATTGAAAATAAGCGCCATTCACTCATTTGGAATCTCGATCACGTACAAAGAAAGATTGGCATATATTTGCATTTTTTTTAAAATGATAAACTTCTTTGTTTAGGAAAGTGTGAAACAAGATCTTAAGATTGTTGCATTAGAAGATATGGAGCCGTTGCTAATTCAAAATTCAAATCAAAAGCAGTAGAACAAGATAAATTTTGAGGATTACTACCTATGCTATTTAGATTATTTTGTGAGGGCAGCCTATTCCAAATAAATTCTCGCCATCCTTGAAGCAGAAGTAAGGGATAGAATAGAGAATTGAGAGTAGAAAATGTTGATTTTTGTTGCAGTTTCTTTTTTGGATTTTGCTTGCTATTTGATATATCTGTTGGCTAAACTGTGATTATTTTGGAAAAGTTTCTAGCTCAAAAAGAAAAGGGAATAAATGGAGTTGAAGAAGTTAAGCTGCATAAAGATGAGGAATTTGAGAGATTGTCAGTGAGGATAAAATGTCTCTTGGAAATGTAGAAATGGCTCGTAGCTACATAAAATGGGGAATCGTGTGATTCGAGCGCTAGTGAAAATGAAGAATTCAGTCTTCACTATGAATACAAAATATTTGGAAAATATAATTATCAAAAATTCATTGAGTTAGTGAATAGCACAGGAAAGCAATCTAAGGCTATCTTGAAGCGTAAGAATTGGAGGGTCTCTCCAGGTATCGGAGTGAGTTTGTCAGTGTATTAGAGTATGAGAAGAGAAGAAGTGATTCGAGAATTGGAAAGAGATTATCGTCGATCTGTAAAAGATCCAAACAATATCACAAATAACTTACAATAATAATAGCAATAGCAGTAAATGAATATGTGGGAAGGAGAATAGCAACAATAACTTAAAGAATAAGGAGGAGTTAGACTTTTTCGAACAGAATTTGAAATCATTGACATATGGAGCAATGTCTAGTTTGTGGAATTTGAAACCAAGAAAAATATTGATTCCTAGATGGATAACACATCCCGATTTCTTCCGTTTCTTAGACTCAGCGAAATCGACCATGATCAATGCAATAACCATCTTTATTGTGTGATCACACCAAGCAGCAGCGCTCCTAATCCAGATAAACAACTCATCGAAGGTACCTACTACTACTCAATCTCATACGATTCATGCTCGGAATATCCAGCAATTTGTTGTTTTTTTTCTTTTTCGATCTTCCAACTAAAACAGAAACCGATTAGTATTTAAATACGTTAGAGCATGATCCACCAAAGAATCCCTAGCTACATCAGAAACATCATCTCTTCCCTCTAGCTCCACACATCCTTTTCAATGTTTCTTTTCTCTTAAAGAGACTCCAAGAATACCAATCAAGCTAATACATTTACACTCTTTTTTCCTTCCCTTCAGCATAATCATCATCTTCTCAATAGTTGGAAGTTAATTTTTAATCTCAGCAGCAACTACAACAACCAACATAATAATATTAACCAATATCTTTTTCCCAATAATCTGTCAATTTTCAACAGCAAACTCAACGACCATTTCCCTAATCTTCCTCTCAATAGCAGTTTCTTTTCCCTAACAACAGCTCAGCTCTTGGATCTAACTCTTTCTGGCCTGAGGAAGACTCTGCTATTCCAAATAAAAATCAGTTAATTCTTTTCCTTAATTTTTCAACTTCTCAGATATCTGCATCTCTCCCATCAGTGCCTATCCCTTAGAGGACTTCCCTTGCAAATCCGCATTACAGAAGCCAACTCCTTCTTAAAAATTTTATCCTCAACGTGTATCCTAAAAAACTAAAGGGACATTGTCGATCTCCATTTATTATCTGCATGCGCATGTCATAAAGTGATACGTTTAGCAAAAAGTATTCTGCTTCTCTCATCAATTGTAACACCAAAGAATTTTGACTTTAACTGAATTTAGATTTATGTAAAAAAAAATATAAAAAAATTATCATCTTATATTGTGTAATTTTTTAGATATTCTACCGAATGAGTATCTCTTGCTGATCCCTAAAATCAAGCACAATACGCTAGTCTTTCAAGTTAATATTTCACACAATAAAATATAAAGCCAGCTGGACTGTGAGGATCATGCCTAATTAGTAACATTTTTATAATAAAAAAATTGTCTCAAAGTTTTCCTAAAAATTTTATCTTTTCCTTAATCTTTTCTTATTTGTCTATTACCTGAATAAAAGATGAAGATTTTCAAGTAAAATTCTCCGAACTCTCGAATCGAGCTGCTAAGTAATCAAAATGTTATTTTTGCTTTTTACTTGCTTCTCTTCATGACTTACACTACATGATTTTTTAACCATTTTCTTTTTCTTTTTTGTTTTGAAAGGTTTTTTGAATTCTATCCTCTTAAGCTGTATTGCCAAGAATGTCTTATTAAAGACTCCTTTCAGACTTGAAAAGTTTGAGAGAACCAGGTAAACTAAACGAGAATCAAGCTTAATCAAAACAAATGCACCTTCATATCTCATCTCTATGCGCCTTGGTTCTCAGATCAAAGTCACTAAGGCTAAAAAGGATTTTCAACTCGATTTAGTTATCGATCCAGAGCAACCTTTTGAAGTACGCTTCGAAAACGTCTAAGTTTGCGATAGCGATGAACCTCCATTTTCTGCACATCTCACAGAATTCTCCAAGGGTACGAACTAATGGCTTTTTTTACTATTTGTGTCTTTATCTCTTCTATTGACTTCAAATGAATGCACCTTTTACATAAAGATTTGAGCGAGACGATGCCTGAGACTTGGGTACTCTTGATGTGCGAACTATTCGTATAAACTGCACTGGACTTCATTCACGATCGAGCGCAGATGATGCACACTGACGAGACACACTATTATCGGCATGAACTCAGTAAACTGATGAACTTTGATGAGTCAAATCTGAAGAATTTCCCGCAACTCGATTCTTCAATCAAAACGAAATATCTCGGAATCAATTTCAATTACATAGAAGTAGCAAGACAGAAGCACACAAAGAGATAGAATTCAATATAACCACATGTGCAATATCAAATGTAGGCACAACAAGGTAGAACCATGCAGCAACTCCCATACTATTAATCATAACAGATTTAACCTCCTGCGCAGGGAATGCCCAGTGTGTATCAAAATAATAATCACCAATAATAGTATCAGCAAGATAACTTTAAAACTTCCAGAATCAATTCCATGTAAGCATAAAGCCCTCTAGATCCTAGGATGAATTCAATTTCAGATTAGCAACTGTTGTTGCAGTAGTAATTACCTTCTCCGCTTCCTAATCCTTAACCTTATTATGGATTACCTAAAGGTGCTCCCTAATATTAGCTAGGTTAGCATTCGGCTTAAAAATTCCAACCCCATAACCTTCAACCTCCAAGTGGAGACTACTAACAACCCATGATGAAACTTACTGCAAGACAAAACTCCTCAGCATCACTGGAGAGATCAGTTCCTGGTTTGATGCCTTCCGTTTCAGCACCAGGTTCATATGCTTCTGGATAACTTATCACTTCAAGCCACTTACACATCCCTCCAATAATTCAACGACAATAATCAGAATTGTCATAACCCTAATCACAGCTTGATATCAACGGATAAGATCTACATTCCTCTTAAATCCAAAGATCATATTCAATGTATTCTGGACCGCCAACTGGAGGAGCACAGATTCAAACTAATCCTTTAGCTTCAAATATAAATCTGCATATTCATCCTCAATAGCTTTCGTAGCAAGGAATAATCCAAGAGAATTCTATTTCACCGCTTCCTTTTGAAGTAAATAATCAATAATTCCAGTTTGGTGGAAGTATGGGAACACCAAGATCTAACTCAGGATATGCACTTGCTCCAAAACAATTTTGAATGATCTTCAATTCAATTGAGAAGGTGCACAAATCAAGTGAATATTATGAGAGAAAGAAGAATAAAGGGAGAATTTGAATTAGCTGCCATATCTTTGCTGGGAAGAAATTAATTTAAAAACCATTCTAAATCTCGAAATATCGAAAACAGCGCAACCACAAAGAAATTAATCCAAAGCAAGTTAAATCATTATCCCACAAGTATGGATTGAAATCAGCACAACAATTCTTTGTTTATTTGTTCTCCTTTATTTATGTTTCAAAAAAGCATAGGTTTCACTAAATCTATTAGTTTGCAATTAGTTGTCTTTGTAGTTTGAAATGTACATGATGTTTTTGCTTTGAAGTTAGCAATGAAATACCGTTTTAGAATGGAAACTATCACCAAAGAAATTTTCCCAAAACGCACATTTTAAAGAATTCTTGATATTTTTTGATCACTTATTGGGGCAATAAATCACCAAAAGGATTATTATTGTATTATTCATTAGATCTTCCCAAACTGCTCACCAAAAATTACATTTATTTCTTGAAATTTGTGTGATTTTGTTCATAATTTGCTGAGAAACTTTAGCGATTAAGTTGTGCGATCACCTTTATGAGGATAAAATAGACTTAGCTGATCAGTTTGCTCTTGATCATTGCACTCTTGTTGGGTTTAAGTGAATGCAATAACCTGAAGAAAAGATAAAGCGTTTTGAGTAGTAGCTCCAAGCATGCAAAGAAAACAGTGTAGAGAATAGCATTGCAGAAAAATGAACTCAAACCAGAGACTGCTTTGAAAAAATTGAACCTTCTAATCCAATACTAAGCTTCGTTGCTTCAACTGAACAAAGTTAGCTTGCTTTAGATCTCCAGCGAAAAGAAATTCAAGAGTTATGAGAGCGATACTGCTGTTTTCTTGCAGACTGAAAACAGATTGAAAATGTAACATCAGCAGTCCATCGAACTTAGAAATATCGATAACAGTTACTTCACAGGAGATATGTCGATCGGTGGATTGAAGTTTGCAATGATTTTTGACACGGGTAGTTCACTTGTTTTCGTGAATAGTGACTATTGTGGACCATGCATCAAAAACAAGGATGTTTATTACACTTAGACGAAAACACTCAAAGAATCGAAATATGAAGTTAATGTGGAGTTCGGAAGTGGAAAAATGCACGGAATTGTGAGCTAAGATGACATTAAGCTAGGAGATGTCCAAGTTAAAGAAGGAATCTTTGTGTAAATCACTGATGAAGAAGGAGACATCTTTGAAAATGTAAGAAGCAAAGCAAATAATGCTAATTGAAATAGTTTATTTTTAATGCGTTTTTTGATTTCGAAACCTTATTTTCTTTGTGTTTATCCCTTACAATCAGTCCTCATTCGATGGTATTGTTGGGATCATGCGTAACAGTTTATCTGAGTAGATTCCATCATTCATTCAGTAGATCTCAAACTCTGGGGCTGTGGAAGATAATGTCTTTGGATTTTTCCTCACGAGGGATCAGGAAGGCTCTTAATTGACTCTTGGTGGAGTTGATGATAGTAAACTACTTAATTAGGAGATATCCTATCACAACGCTATTGAAGATTTGAACTTCTGGGCATTGCCTTGCAAATAACTTAGAATCGGGAACTAAGATTCTGGTTTGTGCTCCGAAGATAACATCTGCAAACTTGTGATAGATTCAGGCACTTCACTTTTCACTGGACCTTCAACTAGTGTAACTACCTTGCTGCAAACATTAAACACTCAAACAGGTGGATGCAAGAGCCTCTATGATCTTCCTACCTTGACATTTGTTGTGGAAGACTAAGAATACATAGTTTATCCTACTGAATATGTTATGACAGTGACTGAAAAAGGTCCAGATCCGTTTTTACACCATGCTGACATTGATGACATTATTGAATGTGTAGTAGCTTTCTATGGACTTGAAATTAGCGAGAATGGTAAGGATAACAAGGAACTACAATAATTAACAATTGTTTAATTTTAACAGAAAGTTAGAAGAATATGTGGATATTGGGTGACGCCTTCATGGGGAAGTTCTATACAGTATTCGATAAAGCGAACAACAAAATCGGTCTTGGAAAATCAATAAATTATCATGAATACATTCATCCATGAACAACATTTTTATTAGATTAATAAATACAAGGAATTTAAACAGTCTATCTTTGGTTATTTTACTCCAAAAAAAAAAGAAAAAGTACAGTTTATTTTTGTTTTCACGAACTAAAATAATTAGGAATACAAGTTCAGTTTAAACTGGAAACAAATCAAATGCTCTTTGAATATACTTTGTTGAAGTTTAATTATGGGAAGAAAAAAAGTGAAGGAATTAAGGATTCAGGTTATTCGATGAATTTAAAATAATTTAAAGGATGCCCATTTTTATCTTCGAAATATTATTTTTAGAAGAAGGAAAATGTGTGTGAGATACAGTAAAATGTCTCAATCAATTCAAAAGAAAATACTAGTGTTCGTTTTGCCTTTTTTGTCTTGAATTTAGAAACAAATAATCAACATTAGTTTGAAGTTGTAATCATGCAATAAATCTAGTAAATTAGCAACAAAATTTTCTTTCTCTCTCTATTCTAAACATTTCTTTATTATAAAATCTCTAATAAGGCATCAACTACCAAAAATAACTAAATTCTTGATTTACACCAGCATTTAATAACCCAATACAACAAAAATGTAAAAGTATTTTCATTTGAAAACTCATCTAGAAATAATAAAATCCTATGTGAATTGCTCAGCTTTGAATTTTTTCACAATTAAAAGGGCTTGAAAATCTTGATTTCTCCTTATTGCTTCAGGGTATTAGAAAGAGCTGCAACGAATGATTAAAAATGATTGTTAGTCAAAATAATATGAATCATATCATAATAGTGAAAATGCAAGAGTAAAACACTCATTTTGCGGACAGAGAGTTTAAAGCTTAATCTATCCATTAATAATAATTACTTTTCAAAATTATTACTCTTCAGTCGGTAATGCCCAATGAGCCTTTAAGAAAACTCAGAATATCTTGCCTCTGCTTTTCACTTAAGGTTTATCATCCCTCGTAGTTGTATATCTACCATGCTTAAACCTACAATGCCCAATTCTTCAACTCCTAATACGCCTAAGCTTACTTCATCTAGTTTTCATACTAATTCAGTAAGTATCCTTAAGATATTTCCACTCTGAGTAAAATAAACTAAAGAGAAATTACCATAGAGAAGTTGCAATAGGAACCATTTCTCACAAAATAATCACACTCCCACTGGAGTACATCAATTCTAGAAATAATTTTTTGCCTACTACAACTTCTTCTCATTCTCGTATTTTTCTTTACACAGTGTGAATAAAGACTTTTAATAATCATAAACAGATTGCGATGAAGAAGGTTGCTATTGTGACTACATTTTTAATTTTGAGTTTAAAGTTGACTTTCAAGAGGATTATTAGTCTTCGCAATTGAGTTGATATATAAATTTTCTTATTTTCAGCGCAGACTGAGTTTGAAATAATTTTTTGATCAGTATGTTGATGTAGTGGAATAATCTTTTTATTCATCAAAATTTCCTAATTCTCAACTAGAAGAAAGACATATCATTAGACAAGAAATTTAGGTTGTTCTGTGTGACTAATTTTTATTAAATTGATGAGTGAAATATTCAAATATTAAGTTGGTTTCTATTTCAATCAACTCCATTGCTATTAGATTACATTATTTTCAACATATGAAGCGTTTTAATTGTCATACAAAGCGAAGAATTATCTCTAAAGAAATTGAAGAAATGGAAAAATAGATTAAGAAAAGCAACTAATACAATACAAAAGCATACCTATCTGCAATATCACGTTTGAAAATCAATATTAATTTGAAATTGTAAGTATGATAAATCTAGTAAATTGGCTGTAATTAATACTTTCTCTTATGTGCTTTCTAAACTCTTTTCGCTACCAAGTTATTTCCTCGCTATGTGTTAAATCTTCTCGACTAATGCAAATATCACTCATTTCATTCTGGACATTTCTTTTTTATGAAATCTCCAATAGTTCATAGACTAAACTTAACTAAACTCTTTTGTAATATTTCAGGTTAAGATGTAAAACCTGTCACATATTGAAAATGAAATAGTAAAAAATACTCGTTTGAGAATTAAGAGTTTAATACTCATTCTACCCAGTAATTAAACCTTTCATATGTGTTTGTCAAAAAATATTACTAAAAAACTCTTACAATTGAATGAAAAATTAATCTTTTATGGAAGAGTTATTTAATTTAAATACAGCTAAGACATAAAACAATTATCAGTTGTGTTGTGAATCATTCAAAACATAGTAGCTACTAGCCAACAATTTTTATCTCAGAGTATTCTTCAGTCGAGAATACCCAATTCATTTTCAAGATAACTCAGATTACCTTATCTATGTTCTTCACTTAATGCCTACCATTGCTCATAGGTGTATTCATACTTCTACAACGCCTTCAAAGCCTCCGCCTTCAAAGCCCTCTACTACAAATCCAACGCACTACTCTTCGCATCTTACTACGCCTTCGCATCTTTCTACGCCTTCGTCTCCACCTTCTACTACTCATCCGCCTTAAAATACCCCTCCAAAAAAGCCCTCAAAAAATACTACTCATACTCTTAATTATATTTTTCTTTACACCGTTTTATCAAAGACTATTGATAATCATAAACTGATTGTGATGAAGATGGTTGCTGTTGTGATTTCTGTAGTTGTTTTGGGTGTTACTGCTGTTAATATGTGAGTGGCTTCTAGGCAAAATGCTTCATTAGAATCTATTATTATTATTATTATTGACATGGTTGCTGTTATTATTACTACTTATTAGCTATTGTGGGGAATAGTGTTATCTCTTAAATAAGTTAAATAATTTAACTCAGTTTATTGTTAGCGTCAGTCAAGGAGAAAGATTGATTTATCTTCTAATACTGCAGTAGTTTATTATTAATCTCCTCAGTGTATTTATTCATTGAGGAATATTAATCCTAAATGAATCCACTCAGTTTCTCTTCGTTTTCGTTTGAATCTTTAACAAGTTCTTAAAAATGTTCTATTTTTGAGATCTGATCAAGGGAGTTGAACACACCTTGATATGAATTCGAAAGAGAACTGAGATTTTATTATGCCGCAGACTCTGCATTTTCTATTGCTTGAGACACTGCAGCGTGAAGATTATTAAAAAATGTTGATAAGTCTGTGGAAATTCTATCATCGCTGTTTTTTAAGTCCTTTATTTTCTGGGTGATTGAATTGTCTTCAAACTTAGGATAGGTATTGAAAGTGGTATTGTTAGTTCCCTAAAGTAATAATTGAATTGAAATAGCTTCATTTAATGAGATATTTCTATCTTCCATACATTAGAAGCAGAGTCTTGGTGAGAATTCTGAAGGCTTGAGGTGGATATATTAGCAGGAGAACTAAGGATGGATCTTGCACTTGCGAGACAGGATCTTCTCCAAAAAAACTGTGGCCGGAGTTTGGACAGGAATCTGATTGTCAGCTTCCTGCATTCTTAATTTTGGGTTTAGAGTTGACTTTCAAGAGGATTATTAGTCTTTGCAATTAAGTTGATTTATTAATTTTCTTATTTTCAGCTCTGTCCTCTTCTGATTAAAATGATCTGTAAAGTAAGCTGAAATTGTGGAATAGTCTTCTTTTCTTCAAATGTTTCTAATTATCAGCTAAAGAAAGGCATATTATTCAGAAACAAAATTTAAGTTGTTCTGTACCACTAATTTCTACTAACTTGACGAGTGAAATATTCTAAAAATTAAATTGGTTTCTACAATGGTGTATCCAAAAGTTCGTAGTATGATTTTTTAAATACATAATATTACAAGTAAATTTCACACTTAATTTTTGTAAAAATTACAATCTGATTTTTCACTCTGAAGAGTTGGTTTTACCTTTTCTCGAATAAATTTTAGAAACAAAAAAATCAACATTCATTTGAAGTTTTCAGCATGCTAAATCTAGTAAATTGGCAGCATATATTCTATCTCTTTTGTGCTTTGTAAAAAAATTTCGCCTTCAAGCTATTTCCTCGCTAAGTGCTAAATCTTCTCTACAAGTGCAAACAACATGTATTTCATTTTGGACATTTCTTTATTATAAAGTCTCTAATAGGGCATCGAGCAAACTTAACTAAACTCTAAAGCTTCGCCAACACTTAATAATCCAAAACAGAATGTCTCTGGGAGTATTTCCATTTGAAAACTCGCTTAGATACTATAACAACTTGATAAATTATTCAGCTTTGAATTCTCACAGTTAAAAGTGTCTGTATGTCTTGATTTCTCCTTGTTAATTCATATTATTAGAAATATCATGCAATGAATGATTCAAAATGCCTGTAAGTCAGAACACATAGCATAATAGTGAATTATCAGGCTAATATGTAAAAGCTATCACATAGTGAAAATGCAATAGTAAAACACACTCATTTGCAAACAGAGAGTTTATAGCTTATTCGCCCCATTAATTAAATCTTTCAAAAATTTTTGTCAAAAATATTACTGAAAAACCCTAATAATTGAATTGAAAATTAATTATTTGATGAAAAGATATTTGATTTAAATACAGCTAAGACATAAAGCAATTGTCATTTGTTTTGTAAATCATTCGCATTATAATAGCTACTAGCCAAGAAACGTTATCTCGGAGTACTCTTCAGTCGATAATACCCAATTCCTTTTCAAGATAACTCAGATTATCTTGTCTCTGCTTTTCACTTAATGCCTACCATTGCTAAAAGGTATACTCATACTTCTTCAATGACAACGACTCATACGCCTTCAACGCCTTCAACTCATACGACTCATACGCCTTCAACTCGTATAACGACGCCTTCTCTTATTCATATTTTTCTTTACACTGTTTAATCAAAGACTTTTAATAATCATAAACAGATTGTGATGAAGATGGTTGCTATTCTGGTTTCTTTTGTTGTGTTTGGTGTTACTGCTGTTATTATTGGAGTGGTTTCTAGACAGGTAGCTTGATTAGACTCTATTTCTATTGATATGGCTGCTATTATTATTACTAGCTATTATCTAATGTGGGGAATAGTGTTATACCTTCAATAAGTTAGATAATTTAACTGAGTTTATTGTTAGCGTCAGTCAAGGAGAAAGATTGTTAGATTTTCTAATAATCCAATAGTTTATTATTAATCTCCTCAGTATAGTTATTCATTGAGGAATATTAATCCTAAATGAATCCACTCAATTTCTCTTCGTTCTCATTTGAATCTTTAACAAATTCTTAAAATTTTTGAATTTTTGAGATCTGATCAAGGGAGTTGAACACACCTTGATATGAATTCGAAAGAGAACTGAGATTTTATTATGCCGCAGACTCTGCATTTTCTATTGCTTGAGACACTGCAGCGTGAAGATTATTAAAAAATGTTGATAAGTCTGTGGAAATTCTATCATCGCTGCTTTTCAAGTCCTTTATTTTCTGGTTGATTGAATTGTCTGCAAACTTAGGATAGGTATTGAAAATAGTATTGCTAGTTCCCTAAAGTAGCAATTGGATTGATATAGCTTCATTTAATGGGATATTTCGATGGTCCATACATTAGATGCAGAGTCTTGGCGATAATTCTGAAGGTTTGAGGTGGATATATTAGCAGGAGAACTATGAATGGATCTTGCATTTGCGAGACAGGATCTTCTCCAAAAAAACTATCTCAGCATTTTGGCCAGGAATCTGATATCCAGCTGCCTACATTCTTAATTTTGGGTTTAGAGTTGACTTTCAAGAGGAATATTAGTCTTTGCAATTTAGTTGATTTATTAATTTTCTTATTTTCAGCGCTGTCCTCGTCTGATTAAAATGATCTGTAAAGTAAGCTGAAGTTGTGGAAGAGTCTTTATTTCTTCAAATATTTCTAATTATCAGCTAGAAGAAAGGTATATCATTCAGAAACAAAATTTAGGTTGTTCTGTGCCACTAATTTCTACTAACTTGACGAGTGAAATATTCTAAAAATTAAATTGGTTTCTATTTCTACCAACTTCATTGCTATTAGATTAAAAAAATAAATAATTATTCATCTCTCTTATGTGAAAAATACAATAATTTTGATAAATGAAAGGTAGTTTGTTGAGCTTCAATTTTTGAAAAAATAGGTGCGTCATCTGTAGAATTGCTTCAATGATGAAGATTGCAATGTTTGATTCGCTGAAATTGCCTTATCAAGATAGCTTCATTTTTCCAGAAACTTTGCTCTAAAACAACTGATATTATTCCTCAATTAATTTTGATATTATCATTTAATTTAAGTGCGTCATCTTATTGAAGGATGTGAGTTTATTTGGGAAGAAAACAATTCATTTTAGGGAACTTTTGTAACTTGGAATGTTAATTGCAGTATTAACAACAAAGTGAAGGCCTTATCAGACGGTGAGGAAGTGTATCATGAGATAATGGATAAAGAGTCATCTTCTGGTTCGTTAATATAAATGATGCAATTTATGAGACGAGAAATTCAGCAAGAAGCAGTGAAAAAAAATATTGCATATTCTTTAGGATTTGTTCATAAAAAAATTATTGTTAAAATCTAAAAGCTACAAAAGAAACAAGTATTCGAATAATAATAATTGATAATCAAGATTAAAGTGATTTGGTTGGCTAAAAGCTCTTTTATTAATGTCCAATACCAGCAACGGGAGTGGATTGCCATTGTAGAAAAGCGAGCACAGGCTTAGCAGCTTTCAGGAATCTTACTTCGAGTGCCCTATCTGTCTCAATACTCTGCTACGACCTGTGACTCTCGTCTGTGGGCATAAGTACTTCATCTAATCATTTCCATCATTCAAATAATGTTAAAATGGATTATTCCTTGATATTTTCTGAGTCCGCAATAGCAAACTTTTCAAATTGAATTGTCTTTTTGTAAACCCTCATAGTTTTTGTGGAGATTGCATAAAAAATGAGGATTTCAGTCATTTGAAGCAACAATGCCCAGTCTGTCGAAAGTTCATCCTCGTCAATCTTAAAGTGAATCTTATTTAATATCATTTTGAACACTGCTTTATGTGTGATTCATTTGAGACTCCTTATTGAATATCCTGTTGGTTTATTTCCTTATTGCAGCTGGTGAAGGTCAATCTTGTACTAGATCACATTATCTCCGAATACTACAGAGACACCCTGGTAAGTAACTTAAACTTAAAAAATCAACTTTTATATTTAATACCCTTAATAAACTCAAAAAGGAATATCAAGAAAGAAGAAGCGCGTACTATGAACGAGCTAAACTCCGAAAATCCTAGAGATTTTCCTAGAGATTGATGGAAAAACTTAACAAAAAATATATTGTTATCGCGACTTACTTCAGGAAATGTGTGCCCTTTATCACTTTAGGTAAAGAAATACATTTATCTGCAATGATAATGCAAATAATCCATCCTTAAATTGCTGACTCGAAGTTTGTTTTTTTATTTTGAAAACAGGTTTTGCTGTACTGTTGCTCTATTTAGTGAAGTACCATCTAAACAAACTGGATATTAGGAAATTAGAAGCATCCTATTCTTCTCAGCTTAACAAGATATTTAGTCTAATTAAAAGTAATGTGTCTGCTGATGGCAGTCACAGCAAACAGTCTGGAGGTGAGGCATCAACTCATCACACTCCCTCAAGTGATACAAAACAATAAAACAGTGCAGTTGATTTACAAAACTTGATCTTTTCTAAACTCATAAAGTATCTCTTCACAAATTATATTAGGCTATCATTGCCTGGTTCGGTATGAAGAAATAGCCAAGGAAGCATACTTTATATAAATCGATGTAAAAATGTAAAAATATATAATAACTTATGTATTTGTTGAGCACTTATTAACACTTCTTGTGGAAGAGCTTGTTTTTATCAGGGGGTTTGGAAATATTTAAGAGAAAAAGATAGAAATTATTATGATTCTAAAAGTGTGTGTATTTGATCTGCAATGAAGAAGAATGGCAAGAGTTTGATAGTTTTTCGCGAAATGTGGAAACTTCAGATGGAGTGGCTTAATGATAATAATTATAATAGTTCTGTGCTTCTAAATAATGTCAAGAGGGGATATTTCTTTGTGGGCGCTTTGAAATCACCTCCCTTCAAGGTAAGTGATTAGTCGGGAGAATTATTCTATGTATGTGCAGCCTGTCTGAGTTGATTCTATTGATTTTATGCAACTCCCCCGGATTCAACATCACTGGCTAGGAAAATCTGTAAATGTCTCTGTTTCTTGATCTGCTTGAGATATCCTCTCTGTCGTTATGGAAATTTGTTCCTTCACTTGGATGGCTACTTTGCCTGCCTACACTGCTATTACTCCTGTTGCTCATCATCTCCAACCCAACATTTGTTTAGCTTTCACTCTGCCAGTCGCTTTGACTCTTCTCCTCTTCGTCTTCGTCATCATCACCCGTACTTCAAAGACAAAAATACAATTAAAACCAATAAGACAGCCACATCGTTATTAATTCTCCTTGGATTACATTCTCTGTGTTTCACTTCCTTGTTCACCCAGCATCATGCTAATATCCATAAGCATTCTCCCAGTTCTGTCTAGAATCGGAGCTAGCTATGATGAAAGGACTGATTTAGTTCTCGAAGCTAGTTGCACTTCCGCTGGATCGTTAGAATATTTGAATGTGTTATTCTACCTAGATAACTAGAGAATCTAATAGTTCACTGAATTAAAAAGGGAGCAAGTATTGAAGAGAATATCATCGAAACTTTTTCGTTCTGGCTGCTGTTAGTCTGTGATTTATCCATCAATATCTTCGTTTGGGTAGGGACTCATGGAAATGCTTGCTTAACTTTAAACAGTATGTGTTCTAAAGAGCGCAATGCGCTCGCTGGCGATATCTATCCATTCATCCCATCGATTTCCCCATCCGTTGTAGTGCACTTGCACTTTGTTGTCTTATTCGTTTATGGATATAACTTAAGCTTCTAGCCATTGGTTAATAGTATCCTTGACATCCAGCCACTAGCCAAGTTTGAGCTTTCTGTTTTTGCTATCGTACAGCTCAACGTAAGATTGCTCTGAACAAGTAAAGAAATTGTTAAATTGTTCATGGTTACCAACGAGAAAACCCTAGCCAAAAATAGAAAGAATTGTTTACTCAATAGCTACTGATCTGTTGGAGTGCTGCGTGTGTTCATCAAAATATCTATGGTTTCGTAATTCTACTAGATTGATTCACGCATTTTCTCTTTCTGCAAGTGGATGTATCCTTTTGAAAACGATAACAAATCCAACAAAAATTATTAACAATAAAAATGCATATCTAAATAACTTCCTATGCTTATTTGCTGAAACTATTAGAATCTATCAATTTATGCATTCTTTAATACCTTGTGCTCTCTGCTGAAGTTTGATTTTCCTCTAGTTCTGCTGCACCATTTGTAAGTGATCTACATGAAGCATTCAAATCATCATTACAATAATATGTCAATTTTAGTCACATTAATCCATTTCCATTTATTTATTCATTGTGATTTTAATATCCTTTCATAGACTTCGCAAAATCTATCTGCACAGGACCCCCCGTGTGATTGAAAACAATCATATTTGTTTCTAAATGATCTCTTACTTAATTGCCTAAAGATGTCTTGGAGCACTTCTATGTCTGATTAAACACTCCCATCGTCCTAATCTGCTCCGTTTTGTTGTTGTTAAGGTTGAATATTCTGTGAGCTTTACTGCTATTACTGCGATTAAGAACCATTCCCACTCTCCTCTTCTGCACCTAAAAAAGTATTTTCAATTTTTCTCTCCCCAACAATTCACATATTTCATAAAGTGATTTGATACTTGTGATGATTAAAGGACGAGCTACTAGATGAATCACTTAGCCACTTTGAATCTTTTGGTTAAACAATCAATCAATACTCCCCTAATAATTACAAAACTATTTTATTTTAAATATTTATCAGTCAAACCTGTATCTCTGCAAAGGTTTGTTCATCTCTCAGCAGTCTACCTTGGTAAATAAGTCTCTATCGATCCACGGGCACACTCATGAGCTTAATACCGTACGAATAACATTCAATGAAAGGGTTTTATGTTTTAGTTCAAAAAAAAAAAGTATTTTTTTCATGCGAAATAAACTACCTTTTCGATATCATCCTTGAACCGAAGCACAGTATCCGACGGATTTGAGCTAAGAGAGTGCACTGAGTTATCCAAAAGTTTCACTTTTATTTCTAAGCTTTCTTCCATTTTCTGTGTATGTTTATTATTCTTTTTTAGACCAGTTTGTTTTTTCTTCTGTTTTTAATTATGGAAAAAAGGGGGAGAAAATGAATTGTTATTACATGGGGGGAGATTGATTTTTTATCAAATTTCAATAACTCTAGCGCATCAATCTGATACCCCATGAATTCACCCTTTTTATTGGAACAGAAATTCAAAGGAGTGGATGATAATATTTGAGCTTTTAGTAAAGTTTTTTGAAATATTAAGAGAATCAATCGAATTATTTTCAAATCCAAATCTCAATTAATACACTATTCGTTCATTTAAAAGAGGAATATCCTGTTATTTACATGTTAACTACATCAATAATGAAAGTGAAACACACATTGCTGTAGCTATTAATCTATTCTTAACATACTTTGAACATTTAAACTAAACATTAAATCTGCTTTACTCTCGTAGACTAGATGATATTTGTCTCTAAAATCCCATATTTGCTACTTTGTGCTTGAAAATGTCATTCTTAATTAAGATTCAAGCTATTTGAGATAATCTTCCTTATGTAGCTCTAATTTCACTCCTTTAGCTACACAAATGAATGATAAGAAAGAACTACAAAAGAGGGGGTTATTATGAAAGTGATTGAAGTTCGAAATAATATTTGTATTAGGGGTGTATTAATGTATCTTCCATGGAGAAGGTTAGTTTAAAAAATATGTTTTTAGCCAGTTGTGGTTCTTCAAAAAAGACAAATTTTTGCAACAAACAATAACAAATTTATATTAATATACTTTTTAAAAAATGTTAAAAATCATCAATGAATTTGCAAAACTCCATTACAATCCCAAGAATTCTCTCAAATACTCCTGCACAAACAGCTTAAAACAGTCAAAACATCTAAATGAATGATTTACCTCCCTTCTCTCTGTTTTCTCACTTTACTTCGAATATTTTAACAATTCCATTTTCAAGTCCTGTCGCTATGAGAGTTCCTTCTGGATGTAAACTCATGGTCGTGATTCTAGGACTGTCATTTTCAATAATAGTAGACTGATTTGTTAAGCTGCCATCTATAAGAACTACTTCCGAAGTAAGTTAATTTTCAATTCTCAAAACGAATTCCCCAAGAAATTCAGAGAAATAGCATTCTTTCGTTATTTTATCCAATTATTTAGATCTAACATACGATTTACTAGGGATATTCCACAAGGCTATCTAGCCATCTGAGTGGGTTGTTAAGAAACTATTGCTTTAAATATCAGCTACTTTGGCCTTATTTGTGTCTGTAAGTTGATTCTTTTGGCCCAGATTATGAGTGAAAATACCAATGATGCTTGCAGAAATTAATGACTCTAAGGAATACTCTACTGCGATTTTAATCAGCAAAGGGTTCTCTTGTTTGGTTATGGAATATGCTAAAATTTAGCTTGAACCTGCAATAAACAAGGTATTGTTTTTCTAGTTGTCAACGAGAGAAGCTGCCTCGAAAGGAAGTGTAATACCCTCAAAGGAATGCCGAACAAAGGAACTGAACTACCATGTAGGGTTGGAATGATTAACTGTACTATTTGACTTTTTTTCCATTAACCTTCTGAATGTCCATGCAAAAATTGATCTTTAACCAAGTGTGATGATTGTGTTGAGATTATTCACTGTTGTATATGCTTAAATCGACAGAAGATGACAATTATTCACTGCATGTGCTAATTACATGCCTGGATTGTTCTCTCTATCCTTCAGTCTCAGCGCAAGCAAGGAATTAGCGTTATTTACAGCAACAAGCATGTTCCATTCAAAAATGAAATTTATCTATGAAAGTTTCTCGTTACTCACGGATAATTGCAGTACCTCGAAGAATCCTTAATCAGGACAATTAGAAATAGAATTTGGTTGAAAGTAACTTAGGGCATGTCTGCTGAGGTTTAGTCTGCCACTAACACATAAGCTGACTAAGGAAGTCTCAAAAAGGGTAGAAGTTGTTCTAGAGAGATCTTATTGGTCAGTGAATTGCAAGCAATTTATCGATTAGCTGTCAATTCTGCAAGCAGAAACCATAATAGCCTGGTGCTTATAGTCAACTTCAATATCACTAATGATAGAACGCTCTAGATGATCGCTTTATAAAGATGGTGAAGAAGGACCAGAAGATATCCTAATAATTTGCTATTCTTATCTTTAGCGGAGTTCCTTATGATTTTTATAATTCCTATTACTCAGAATCTTCATATCTTTATCCTTCTTTATCTCTTTTCCCTTGAATGCCTTGATTTACTTTTACAAATTCGATTATGCTTGATAAATGAGTTACTTTTTTTGCTTTAGAAATTCTGCTTCTGCTTCAAGTTCTTTAAGTCTACTTAAAGCACATAACTTCTCTTCCTCACTCATGTTACTAATATCATCTAGACAATTCTCAACAGAAAATGTGTTTTTATGCATGCTTTTCTGCAGAAATTCATCATCATCACTGCTGTGAGCTTACTTTTCAAGACTTCCTCGGTCTTTTAAAAATTTTTAGAATTCTTTTTTTATCTTTGATTTTTGCTTTATTTTCTCATTCTTTTAAACCTACTTCGGCTATGAACTCTTCTTTTCGTTCTTCGGATAGTATTCAGTGTAGTCTACAATCTTGCGAGGAACCCTCAAGCGAGTACTTGTTATTACATTCAAACTTGCTCTTACATGTAATTCCATTTCTTCTTCTGTGTCATCTTTCCTCAGTTGCTCTCTTCTTCTCTTTTGTGATCTAACTATTTAAGGTTTATTTTTGTTATTCCTCAAATGGCTGAGCTCTTACTCTTATCTATCACTTTTCATAAGTCTTTTCACTTGTTTAGTCAGTGTACCTGAATTGTTTAGATCCATGATATTGTCCCTGCTGGTATTACTCTTGTCCTTGTTTTGCGGAACAAGATAAATATAATTGCCTGCAAAAATATCCTCCTTCTCTATTTCTATCCTTAACTCATCATATTTCTCTTCCTCCAATTCCTCATTCGAGGTAATATGCTATTTTTCCTCTTGGTCTTCTAGGAATGCCCTTTGGTTGGTCCTACTTTATTCAAGCTGTCTCTCATCATAGGAATATCTTTCTTAATCTAAGAGATCCTCCAATTCTTGCCTTTCTTAAATACTTTGTTGTTCTTTAATTCTCCAAAGCTCCATTCTCATCTCATTCCATCTATTCGTTCATACAAAAAATGAAAATTTCAGTCAGATATTTCCAATTAGTTGTCGATCAAAATTACCTTTGAAGTAGATTAGAGACATATTTTCCTATTGGATTTTTCTTGTATTTCCCATCGATGATCTTCAGGAATTTATCAATTCGATTCCACAGACAAAGTATAACATTGGGGAATTCCTACAACCTATTTTAAACTCCTAAATCTTGATTCCAAAGTTCTCTGCAACTAACCAGCAAAAATAAAGTACACTCTGCTAGAACAACCCAATCGATTTCTTCACATAACATTGCATATCTACCCCACACACTGTAGAATTCCCTCACAACGTTGGTGCTAATCTTTCTTTGTTGGAAAACTTATTACTCCAGGATTTAT
>Ga0302271_10001422_pt1 | contig 22982 bp, 12 predicted proteins | sample III_Bog_N1_1_FD_198767 | JGI IMG/M metagenome (GOLD analysis project Ga0302271, IMG submission 198767) | Peat permafrost microbial communities from Stordalen Mire near Abisko, Sweden - III_Bog_N1_1 | ecosystem: Environmental > Terrestrial > Soil > Wetlands > Peat | place: Sweden: Abisko... | reverse complement strand
TTTCAAATTCATTCATTGATATTTTAATTCTATGGAGATTTATTTCTTTTTCTGAGGTTTAAACTCTGAATATGCTGCATTGTATATGAAACTGCTTTAATTCAGTGATCCCAGGATCCTAATTATTAGTCATTTGGGGGAGGGGATATCTAGAAGTTGTTGCATATAATTTTTTCTTCTTTTCAAGTAATTTAGAGATAGTGTGGTTAACTTGATCAAGTAGAACTCTAATTACAATAATTGAGTAACATTTAATGATATTAGTTAAGAAATCCAGTTATGATCATTTTCTGTTCTAGTTCAAAAAAAAATTAATCAAGTGGCTATTTGGAATGAATATCTTCCTTCATCCTGTGGTTATTGGATTGTTTAGTACAAAGTGCCACTGAGATTAGTTTTAATCATGCTCTCTTTATTGTGAGAAAAATATTTAAAACCTACTCATATTACCCTAAAAGCTGTAAATACAAAGAAACGGAGTAGAGTAACGTTCATCTAAGAGTTGCAAAAGCATTTAATCTCAAACATGAACTCAATTAATTTATTTATTACAAAATAAAAACAATAAATACAGTCTTTAACCCCTTCCAAATACCTTTTAAGAAAAACAACAATAAAAAATAATAAATCATTTTCCTAATTCTAGGATCTATAATAAATAAATGAACTAACTTATTAGAACCTCTTATTATTGGCTACTTGGTTAAAGAATCTTAGATCCCAAATTGATCAGTGAAGTTATTAGTGAAACTTTCCAAAGAAGCTAAAACTAGATCTTCGTTAGAATAATGCTTTTAAAGAAAGTAATTTTGCTGTATATTCACATTTTCAGGTAGTAACTAAGTTCAAGATGTCTCTTAAATAAAATAATTCATTAATAATCATGTCCTATTTTTTGAAGGAAAGGTTAAATCAGAGTTTCTGAAAATATAAACATTCCTAAGGATTTGTTAATAGTGCAAGAAAACAGAAAAATGAAATAATAGATGAAAAAGATTAATACGATGCACTAAATCTATTATCCCTTAAGTAAAATGATTTAAGAACTCTCCTCCAAGGGAATATGTCAATAATTTCAAGTAAACACAATTGTAATTGATAAAAAATCCCTTAGTCCATCAGTAATTTTTGTGCAAATTTCTATTTTCTATCATTTAAAAATTTAACTCTCTAATTTAATTGTTTTCGTCTTCAAATTGTTATTACTGCAGTGTTAGGTTGACTTTTCATTGTTATTTTCATCTTCCAATAAAAATATATTATATTGTTCTTCATTTGGATTTTCTCTTAGAAGCATCAAAAAAGGAATAATATTTACTTATTTGCTAGCCTAATAGTTTATTTATTGAAGCAAGCTTATTAAAAAAACTAAAAATTTAATTTAGACTCAAAGACCGGGAGGGTTAATACAATCATTATTTGCAAATAAACTAATTGTATTTCCCTATTATTTAATAAGCTAGCGATTAGCTTGGTTAGGTACTTGTTTGATTGGTTATTTATTATGAAATACATCATTTCTTAAGTCAAACATAAGAAAAAGAAAATCATTATTAATCTTGAAAGGGACCTTAAAATACATAATGTTCAAAAAATAATCCAAAAAGAGGTATATTTAGCCAAAAAAATATAATATCAGTGTTTCGTCTAATTCCAGACAAATCCTAAGACAAAATGAATTCTGCTCATAGAACTCTATTAGCAAAATCTTTTTTAAAGTAGAGGTAAGGGGGGAAATGATTGTATTTTGAATATTGCTTTTTCTGAAGAAGACGAAATTAGAAGGCATAAAGCTGTGAGACAAGAGAGAGAAAACAAAAATAGAGATTGCAAGCAACCAAGCAAATAAAATCAAAAATAACCCTTACCAAAAACAAACTACACACATATTAAGCTAATCAAATGTCAGATTCAGAAGCCGTCTAAGAAGTTGCTGAGACTCAACTCTACGTGTCTCCTATTGCTAATCCTATCGCCCCTCCTAAGCTCGAGAAGAAGATCCTCAAGCTCACTAAGAAGCAAGTTAAAACTAAGAATATCAAGAGAGGAGTCAAGGAAGTTGTCAAAGCCATCAGAAAAGGAGCTACTGGTGTATGCATTCTCGCAGCTGATATCTCTCCTCCTGATGTATTAAGTCACATTCCAGGAATCTGCGAAGGAAAAAATATCCCTTACGTTTTTGTGAAATCCCGCATGGAATTGGGTACTGCCGCTGAAACCAAGAAACCAACATCCGTAGTGTTATTGACTCAACCTGAGAATGCCAAGACTCTTAAGAAATACACTTCGATTCATGCTAAAGTTCTTCAAATCAACCCTTACCTTTGATTAGTATTGCAGATATAAAAAAACAACATCCAGAAATCCTTAAAACTCAGAGAAACACATTCGATCAAAAAAGAAGCTTAGCATATGAAATTTCAGTGAAGAGGAAAAATTGAAGATTAGATTTACAATGAAAACAATAGATAATTATTAGAATAAGTTGGATTGAATCTTCCATCTTAACTGCCTAAATCCAAGTTTGAAAGTAGTCTGCATTGTATGATTTGTGTGTTTTGAATGAGGATATGAATTTCTCTTTGTTTCTTTTAGTCTTTTCAACATCTATTTTCTTTAAAATGGTTGTTTATTTGCATTTTACACTCAAGATGAATTTCCCTTTGAAACTTTGCCTACAAGAAACCGAAATCTAATGTTTCTCAAGCTTCTTGGCCAGGTTCTTCAGAGTCTTGTTCTATTTTACTTAAACTGTGTTGAAAATAAACAGGATTCATCACCTAAGGATGTGCTTGTATTTTGGTTAAAATGATTCAAGTAATTATTTAGATGTTTACAATTCTTCAATTGTGATTGCTTGTATGTTAATCATTTGCATCCAGTCCTCTTGTGATAGCAGCTGAAAGTTCACGATGAAAAAAGGTTAAGATTTTTCATATTAGAAATGAATATTTGAGCAAAGGAAATAGCCAGAAAATGGAATAAAACTTTCTATCTCCCTCATTAGTTACTTATTATGGTAGTAAAATATCTGATAAAGAAGATCCAATTCTACTATGGGAAGCCTCTTGAATTACTCTAAGATTGCTAGCTGAGTTATTGATTGGTGAAAGAGAACGATTATGATTATGATTGTAATCATTTCTCTTAGGAGGTGTCATTTATCTAGATTCGCTTCTGAATGAACTATTCTCATTTCCTTATCGTTTCTACAATTTTCCAGTTGACAAAGTTATCAAAAATCTAATTTAATTCCACTTATGCATATGTATTTTTTGTTACCAATAATTCGATTTCTTTTTTAAGTTCAGCTATTTCTTTCGTTGAGGGTGCATTCTTATATTTCTTTGTCAGTTCCATTTTCTCCAAATTGAGTTGACTGATTTCACATTCCAATTTGTTGTTCTCAGCCTCGAGATCTTTATTCCTCGACTCTAGATCCTTGTTCTTTTCCATTAAAACACCAGTCTTTTCCTATTACTATGAGAACTGTCTGCTTTCTCTAGGAGGAGGTAAATACACTAAAACAAGCACAAAGAACAAATTCTTTTGACTATAAGGGAAAAGGAAAGTAAATTTACTTTAACTGAACTCACTATTTCTTCCCATAAAAGAAGATCGACCAAGTAACATCACATCTTGATCTATTTCAGAATTTGCATCGAGCTGAATTGTAGTCATATCAGATTCCAAACATTCCTGATTTGTCTCATTCAAGCCGTTCTATTCAGTAAAAGAAAGCAAATTGTTATTTTGTTCTTTAAAATCTTTCTCTATCCAGCCTTACATTGTACACATTGATGAGCAGTTTAGCATACCATTTGATCTTCTCTAAAATATTTTTCTTATCTTCTTTTTCAGAATTGAGTTTTGTTCTCAATTGTCTGATTTCCTCCTTTAACTCAGCCTTTTACTTCTCAAACAAGCAGAAATTATCAAAGTAACGCTGTCCGAAGATCTATCGAAGAGTTTCTTTGTTGGATTCATCTTGGATGTTATAATTCTAGCTCAGTATAATATTTGTGAGTTATTCAACTAACTCGTTTAATCGATCTTTTTAACTGGTTTATTTAGTTAATATCTACTCTGGCATATCTTATGCAAATATTGGACTATTCATCTATTCTTAGTTCAAATTCTCCTATAATTTCTCCATTTCCTTCAAGAACAAAAAGAACAGAATTAAAAGTTAAAGCAAATAATAACTCCATAAGTAGAGCTGGTACATAAATCTCTTAATAAAAAATAACTATCTAACCTATTGAGTTTCAGCTATTCTTGTGTCTCTTTCTCGTAGTGCATCCTCAAAGCTCTAGATTTGCTAAAAAATACAACAAAAAGAAAAAATTAAATTTTATTATCAGCCAAAATAGATTTCTGTCTTTTATCACAATTTTATTCACTTTATTTTACACTATGCAATTAATCTATTTCAGTAGATTTTTGTTGATTTTCTTCTTTGAGCAGCTGAATAATATGCTCGTACTGCAGTGACTCTTTGCTGAGTAGATTATTAGCAGTTGATACATCGTTTTCAAAAGTAAGATGATCTAAATATGTCACTCGCTGATCTGCAAACGAAGGAAACACCAAGGGATATTTCTTTACAATATTAAAAATCTTCTCGATTTTGTCCTTTTTTTGTTAAAAGAGAAAAGAAATGAAAAAATAGGGATAACCATTTAGATTCTAACTAGTGTGTTGCCTTTATTCGTGAATTTATTCCCTTAACTCATTGTCATTTTGTTGTTGCTTACCATGTATGTATACGCAGAGAGTGAAGCCTCTTCATATTTTTTTTTCGTTTCAAATGCCTACGTTTATGCTTTTTCAACTTCTGCTGACCATTCAATGGCTTTTTCAGTCAGAATTTTTATTTTTCCTTGGGCATTATTATTGCTGTTACTGCTATCTGATTGTGGTGATTCTTTGTCTGAAGTTGTGATATTAAGCAGCATCGTTCCAAGTCTATTTATGTTTTTATTTTGAGATAGTATTTTATGTTTCTAACTCTCGATAATATTATCACTAGCTTTATCTACTGGTGATCGCATTAAGACCATTGGATTTTCTGACATTGTCTCTTGAAGATTACAGAGCTTTTACTTTAGATCATCATTTCGGATGTTTAATTGAAAAAGCTCCTTGCTACTATCTTCAAGTTGTTTCAAGAATTATTGGGGATCTTCATTGGGTTGTTTGCTATTATTGTCTTTTTGAAGTAAAATTTATTGTAATTTTTAGTTGGAAACGGCAGTGTCCACAAGTGCTAAACCATTTCTATTCAGAAACTCTATTAATTCACTGACTAATCGCTTAGTTGGATCTAATACTCTCTACATCAAATCCAATCGAGATGCCTCATTGTCCTCCACTTTCTGTAATAATTTTGTCTAATGCAAAAAAGATAATTCTAATTTACTTTGCAATAAAAGATTCATAAAAATTATTTTAAATTATATTTTTCATTTTTATATGAGAAGTTATTCATTTCTTCATCAATCTTTGCTTATTCTGCTATTCAATCAACTTTCTCACTTCTTTACATTATCATCTCTTAGCTTGCCTAACTCTAGATCGAGTATTGAATGAATCGGAGGTTCGTAGCAATAATATTCCAATTTCGCAAATCCAAGTTATCTTTTCTTCTTCATGAGCACTCTGACTTTACTTCCTCCGTTATTGGTGTTTTTATCTGGATCTTGCATCATAAACTTATGAGATTTATCCTAACTGGGAATTTTATAATTAGAAGCTGCTGTTCCTTGAAGCATGAACACATCTCGTTTGAGACAAGTGCTGCAACATTTTTTTGCTTGTTTGATTTCTTCATAAATCAAGGAACTATTACTGTTGTTGCTGTTAAGTTTCTCTTCTGCTAAGATCTTAATTCTATCCGTGAGAGGATGTGAGCTTTCTTCAATGGCTTTTTTAGTTATTTCTTTCCCAATCTGATGAAAATCTACAAATAATTTCAAGAGTTTATTTGTGAAAGTGAATATTTAGAAACTTTCTTTGCTTGCCTTTAAGATTGCTGTAATGGACGTTGAGCGGAGAGATATTTGCTTCAGATCTAGTGGAGTTTAACCCACTGAGAACACTTGATCCTGAATATTATGGGTCAACTATCCCACCACGAGGGCGCTATTGCACTAAAAACAAATAAACAACATGAATACAATGAAATTAATGATGAAGAAGAATGTATCTAAACATTTCTTAGATTGACAATTTATTAAATAATCTCACAAGGTGATTTGCTATGAGATCCTTTCATCGAATATCTCAGCTGCTACTTGCTCTGAATTGCTGTTCTTAGTTCACCTGCTTTTGATTACCTGTTGAATTTTTAAGCTATTACTGTAGGTCTTCACAAATTGCTTTGAAAGTTAATTAATATTTTTTCGATAACTATTCACCAACCAGCTCATTATTGTTCCTTTTCTTTAGCAAATATTCTGTAGTTGACTCAATTTTCAGTATTGAATAATAACTTTTATTCTAGAAGAAGCTGTGTTTTAGTATGTTTAAAGTATAATGTGGAGTTCTTCTTTTTATAGGAGAGAAAAATATGAAGTTAAAATATAAAGAAGATAAAAACTTCAGAGTTTATCCCTTTAATAATATGCTTGAATTGATTGAGAATAAGATTTAAGATTTAGCGAATCGACAGGTGTAGGTATTGAAAAATACCTAATTTTGTAGCTTAACCAAAAATCGAAATGGTACAATGATTCCTCTAGAAAAACAAAAATACTAACTTCTTCTCATCAAGTAAAAACTTTTAATCCCAGCGAAATTGATTTTTCCCTATAGCTTCCCCTAAAAAAAGCAATTATTCTCTTACACTTCAAATCTTATTTGGATTGTTTTATATGCCCTTAATTTTGAAAGGAAAAATATGATTTCGTGTAAGAAAAAAATGTTATCCTTATCTTAATTGAAATAATGAGGTTAACTTTTAGTGGATACAAGCCTCATAATTGTTCTGCTTCTGTTTTAACCTGCCTATTTTCTTGCAGCTTCATAGGTACTTTATGTTATTAGATAAATATCCCTTTTTTTCTTCTTCTACTAAAAAACTGAGAATCAGATAGATTTAATTCAAATAAATCATAATCTTTAAGATTATTTCCAAGAGAGTAAAATAAAAATTAGGAGAATCGATCTTTGATCCCCAAGGAGACTGATTCTTACAAAAAGTGCGCCAAAGTATTTTTTATCCCCTTTGCTTAAACAAAATATAAATTAAAATCAGGGAATTCAATACGCATACTTTTTAAGTAATGCAGCGATTTACAGCTATGGGAGAAGAGATATTTTATTTGATTTTTTGCTAATCAATTAATAAATAAATACATCTTTTTTCTCAAAGGATGATAGATTCTCTTCCAAAAAATCTCTCCTAATTATTCTGAAATTGTAATTTTGAGAAGTAAATGCTAATTTTTTCCCCTTCAATCTCTGAACTTCTTGGAAGTTATTGCGGATTGAGTTAGCGTTAGCAACATGGAACAAGAAGAATTCAAAATATTTTTGATTATTGTAAAATTTACTTGGAACAATGAGTCGATTTTACTAAGAGAAAAACAACCAAATCCTTCAGAATTACCAAGTGTAAGGTATTTCAGAAGAGATAAAAAAGTGCAAAATTCTTAAAATCGTCTGATGTAATTGTAGTAATCATGACTGCGAATATGTTCTGCAATTTAGTGTAAATGCTTTGGAAGATTTGTTTTTGATTATTATTAGTAGAGGTGTGCTAAAAATGAGGGAAACGGGAGAGGATTTTAGGGAAATGGATATGGATAAAACAAAGGAAGAAAAGATTAAATATTTTTATAAATAATATTTAGCTTTTTTATCTAAAAGAAAGGAGAAGAAGAAGGAGATTGAGTATTGTAGAGTGAGAGAGAGAGAGAGAAAGAGAAAGTAGGAGGGAAGAAAAAGAAAGAAAAGAAAGAAAGAAAGCAAAGCATATCAAAGCATTAAAAAAAGCTTTAAAATATACACATCAAAGCAAGTCCAACAGTAACTGCGCATTTCACATAATAGTTTAAGAAAAAAGGAAACAAAAGTCAAAAAACAAAATAGCAAAGATAAAAAGAGGTGCTATCAACCAATTTCTGTCATTTTCATCGCTATTCGCTGCAATATTCCATTAGAATTCACATTTAGGTTCTTTTTTGCAGGCCACACTCTTTAAATCTTTGAATGGAAGAACAGGCCTATTACTTGCAACCCTAGCAATCACAATCGCAATCTTAAGCTTAATCTTCTTAATAGCAATCACAGCAACAGCAATAGTAATCTACTTAATAGCCAACAAATTAGACTTCTCTTCAAAAACAGTCACAGCAATAACAAGGAAATACGAATATTAACAATAATATTAGCAGTACACTTCCGGCAAGCTACTCTTAAGGCGTAAATAATTATTAAACAGGTGGAGCTCATCAAATGACGCATCTTCTGTTTAATTCACAGAGCCATCCAGCTTATCTTCCAGTTGGCAGCCAGCATATCATCGACTACTCCTAGCTTCCTTCTCAGCAGACTCCTCCACACAACTATCCTTCCGCTCCACCTCATTATGCTTAATAAATTCATCATGGCTATACCTAACAACCTGATTAGTACCTTTCGTAATAATATCAGCAACCCTTTGACTACGATCATTCCAACTAAATCAATTAGCTTTCCTACTATGCGCAACCAACAGGAATCACTTTAGGCACGGGTAAACTTTTTTGACTAAGCTTGACATTCATTAGGAGCAAGATTTATTTCTCATGAGGGGTTATGAATGAAAGCCACACATAAATTAAAGAGGCATAACCATAGATACACACCCAAGCAACGATCAAAAGTGGGAGGGAAAATACCCAAAAAATATTTTAGTTGCAGAAAAAACAGAAATAAAAGCGCAAGAATTGGAAATATTTTATTGTAAAAAATGAGAGATTTTCTTAGATTTTTATTTTCGCACATCAAATCCAGACTTTAATCAGATTTTACTAGCATAAAATCTTGCTATTGAAGCAGGAATAGGGCATGTAGTTAGACTTTTGCACTCATTTTTAATTGAACTTTGTTTTTGAAAACACAGATTAATCGACTCAAGGAAATGGCATCCAAACTGGATTACAAGCATAATAACCTTATGGACAATATCCTCCAACGTTATCTTCACAGTAGCACTATTCTCTTGATCCAATAGCAGTTTCTTCAGCAGCTTCATATGGATAATAATATCAGCCTCATCCCCATTAGGTTCCTCATCCTGGCACAGGGTTTGCTTCTGTTAATCCTACCCTCGATCAAGCCAATAATTACCTTCAGTTTGGCTAACCAAGTGGATATCCTGGAGCTTCAGGTCCTGCTTATTTACCTTTCAATGGGTAGATACATACTCATACACCATATGGATTGATTTCGAATGCAAATTAAATTGGTTTAATTGATCCAAGTATTCAAGGAAGACAATAGTAATAACAAATAGGGAAAGCAAGCATCAAAAGTGAGGAACAAGCTATGGAAAATGTAACAAAATAACAAATGAGAAATAATAATATTAATGAAATTAGCTTTACTTTGTTGATGATGGTATTTTTCAAAGAAATAAGAAATTTACATTCTTTCCCTGTTTTTTTCATGAATTTACTCTTTGAAAACCTTAATTTATTGCTTTATTTTGTTCAATTTAGGAAATAAACTTGCTCAATTCTCTTGGTGATTCTCAGAGCTAAGCTGAAGGTAACTTATTATATTTGATTTTTCTTTATTTTTTTTAACTTTCTCCTTTTATCTCCTTTTCAAAGACAAACTTAAGCAGCAGAGTCCTTAATTTATGATCCCCTAAACTTACGATTAGCAATAACAATAACCTTATTAATACTATGCTCTTGGACCATAACATTTTTAAGGTTATCCTGGTTATCCATCTCAGGGGTAAATTTTACCTCCTATCTAATAAGTGAATCCTCAACAGCAGTAGCAACAACAACAACAACCAATCTCTCCTTTACATGCTCCAGGGTATCATTCAAAACGTCAAAACCCTTGTGGCTTGATTTTCATGGTGATTTTGCACACTTTCCTTACAAATTTTCTTTTTTAACCCAGATCTGCAAACAGCATCAAGGACAATAAAGACGATAAACGTCAGCCAAACAGCCCAGGAAGAAAGAAAGCTATTAAAAAAGGTTCTCCACCAACTGAGCCTTCTTCTCCTGCTTCTCCGAGAGGCAGAAAGCGCAAAAATACTGGAAAAAACGGAGGTAAAAAATAATAAATCAAAGTTAATATCTTTTTTTTGTTACCTAAAATGCTCTCTTTCTAATAATTCTTGTATATTTTTAAGAAATTGAGGGAATTTAGTCTTCAAATAACCCAGCCCTCACATTAATACAATAGTCTTCATAACCAGTATAATCACAGCCTCCAGGGAATCAGTTTGGGCTTCATTTAATGAAAGTTCCAAGTTAACCAGATCCGTAAAAAATAGAGGATTAACTATGATCCTTAAAATTAATAATTGTTTTTAATAATAAATGCTTTTAAACAATAAGATTTAACACTAAGACACTTGGATATGTGGGTGTCATGCAGCCTAATTATGGACAACTCGGATCTCAAGGCAACTTAATGCTAGATACAGGAATGCAATCGTAATAATAATAGCAAATCAGCAGCATTGATTAAACTTCTCTCTAGCGACTCAAGGAGCTTCCAGCTGACTTTAATCTGAATGATTTCGCAGGTGTCAACGATGAAGTAAAGCAAATGAGAATTTTAGTTTTTTGTTCACTCCGGTTTCTGATCAACTTTTCATTGTATTTTTTAGCAAAAACAAATCGGGACCATCTCAAAGGAAGAGAGGAAACAAAAGATTAAAAACTATTAGGAAAAACGAAAAAGAAGAACGTAAAAAAGCTCTTTTTTCATTCTTTTTAAGCTTTATTTCTCTTAAAATAAATATATCAAAACCAACTTTATTATCTGATTTTGCAAAAAAGGTGGGAAAAGAAAATATCCTACGATGTACGAAAGAAAGTCGCAGACAGCAGATTAAGAGACAAAGGCCGATTCGTTACTAAGAAACAAGCTATGGAGATGCTCTCTCTAACAGGCAGAGAAGAAGAATTCACCATGGATCAACTCAAAGAAATGCTAAAACTGCGAGGAATCGGCACAACAGGTGGCGATGAAGATTCCAAGAGTCCAACATTACACTCGAAGAATTCTTTGAATGGGCAGCAACCAAGACGATTAGGTTCTCTGAAACAAGGAGAAGAGTATGACGGCGAAGATTTTGAAATAGGAGTAAGAAGTGAAGAGTAGCTACCAAATGACGATATGCTAGTGATAAACAAAATGAAAAGTTGTGAAGGTTTGATTCTAACTTCAGGGAGGAATTTCAATGCAAACAGCAATAATAATTTACCCTAAAATTAACAATTTTTCTAAGAAATGATGAATACTAACAAAGAACTTAAAGACATTAAGTAGAACAGAGATGGAATGAATAGTGAAAGTAATAACAGTAATCTAGCAGGAACATGTGAAAATAACCTCATTCTTAAACTAGAATAGAAGGAAGTTGATAATAAAGGATTCAAGTAGTAAGTTACATAATAGTAGATGTAGTAGTAATAACAGCAGTAGTAATATCAATAATAAGTGTAGCAGCAGCAACAACAACAGATACAATAATCCTAAGTTTACAGATAATTTAGTTCTTCACCTTCATAGTCTTAATCCCCTTCGCGTTCTCCTAGGAAGTAATAAAACTGCGGATAAAAACTAATCGAATTATTGCCAACTTAATAGCCATCAACTATGAGTAGCAGTTTGAACAATTAATCTGAAGGAAGTAAGAGTAATATTCTTCCAGATATGACGAACAACAATAACAATTTTAACATTGAGACTACAGAATCACCGAGTAGCTTAAATAATATCCTCAGCTAAGATGTCGCAGATTAATTTAATAATTTGAATATCAAATCACCAGATTAGAAACATCAAAAATTGATGTAAAATAATCCTTAAATGCTGTCCTTAGCTGAATAAAATGGGTAGAATCTATTCTTTGGAGTTCAATAAGGGTAATAGAATCAGCAGTAGCAGTAAAATAATTACATTCTTCATAATGGATAACCATTTAATGTAGCCAACAGCAATAGCAATAATTCTTCAGGTTATCCTATTCACTAGCAGCAAGAATGAGCGATATCTAAATATAAATTCTTGCTTTGATAATCTCTTTCTTTAAATAAATTTTGATATTTGATTCTGCTTTTGATACTATGAAAGCATACCTTATTCCTTAAATCACTTTGAACACTCATCCTTTGACACCCACAGAGTTATTATTGTAAAGCACTTTACTTCTGCTCTCCCTATCTTTTTTCTTAAGCGCGAAAAACCCCCCGCACACACTCACACACTTCAAGAAATAAATGCACAAAATATTATTCCTATTATTATATGAATTGCCTATACTATTACACTTTCTAAATCACTATTGCTTACAATAAATTCTATTACTAATTTTAACTTTAAAAAAAGGCAATAAAAGATAGATTATTTACACTTATTATTCATCAGCAGAAACAGAAAAATATGAAAAGAATTTGAATGTTTTTTTTCTCATTATTTTTCACTTCCAAGTGGTTTTTCAAGAGATTGTTGATTCTCTTCTTTTTAGTACCTTTTTGCTTATTCTATGATTTGTCGCTCATATTCTTTTCTGTCTGTCATATAGATTTTGTAAAGTGAACTGTTTGCAGGCGAAGAGAGATTTGGTGGTCGATGAATAAAATCTTCAATATGCAAAAGAATATTTAGGAGACTCGTTTTGAACTCCCATCTTTCGAAGGTTAGCAATGGGAGGCATATTGCACCTCCTTCGTAGACATGGATATGTTGAAAATTCTCATCAAATGTGAATGATGGTGGTTCTAATGGGTAGTTCTTAGGGAATTTCAAAATGCCTTGGATTTTCTGATAATCTTTCCAGAGGCTGTCATCTTTTCTTCCGGTGATTGTAACAAGCATATCATAGTCGGCGAGTGCTCCATCGTTGACGATAAGTTCATATTTGATGTTGGAGGGTATTTTGTTTAGTTTTCGTTGTCTATCGAGATCTTAGATTTCCTTTTTGATTCTCATTGATCGTGCTTGTTCGGAAAGCATTTTTAGTTGAAGGATTATTTTGTAGATTGTTTTAGGAAATTTTTAATTTATGTGATCAGATTCATCTAAAAGGTATTTAAGGAAAGATAGAATGAGAGATTGCTGCTTGGAAAATATTAGAATTATCCAGGGAAATTGAAATATTACCTTAGATGAGAATTTACAAAAAAGAAAAATTCAGTTTGTTTTACTAAATGAACAGTTTAAGAACTAAAGAGAGCAAAGATAGGAAGATTTAGAGACGAAAGCTGCTAAACTTAATATAATTTGATAAATTATTAGGGGGGGAAGATCTGATAAATGTGAGAAAAATAAATGATATTTTTAGGTATTTGTTTAGATCTCTTTTATTTTATCAAAAAGATTTTCTCTGAAAGAGCATTTGTGTTAAGAATTCAAAGGATCATGACTAAAAATATTGCTTAAATAAATAAGATTTGTAATTTAATTCTATTTGTGTTGTTGTCTTTAAAAGGTATGTTTCATTTCTAGAGAATAAAAGAACTTGACGACTAAATTAAGAGACTCAATTTAGTAAAATGTATTAACAAATGATAAGATCTCATCAATTGATTTCTTTTATCTAATAGGATATTATTAATAGTAGAGGGAGATAATTTGTGTCTGAAATGACACTAAAAATTAGAAAAATTCAATGAAAGAGTAGAAAAAATAAGAATAAAATTTTTGTAGATAAGAAATTATTATGTTGAAGGGAAAAAAATAACAATAAAATAAAGATTCATTCTACCCACTGACATACTGCATGCATGTATGAGTGCAAACTTGCAGGTTGGATAAATATAAGGACTGTCAAAGGAAGTAAATTAAGAAAGGTGAAAAATAATTCAAAGGAACGGTCTGTGAACGTATTAATAAACGAAAAAAAAACAAAGGAAAAAAGTAAGAATCAAGAGAAATGGGAAGAAGACCTGCTAGATGCTACAGACAACCCAAGGGTAAGCCATACCCCAAGTCCAGATACAACAGAGGTGTCCCCGATCCAAGAATCCGTATCTACGACTCCGGAAAAAAGAAAGCTGGTGTCGAGGAGTTCCCTTACGTTGTGCACATTGTCTCTGATGAAAAAGAATAAATTACCTCAGAAGCACTCGAAGCCGCACGTATTGCTGCCAACAAGAACATGATTAAGTTCGTCTCTAAAGACGCTTTCCACTTGAGATGCAGAGTTCACCCATGGCACGTGCTCAGAATCAACAAAATGCTTTCATGCGCTGGTGCAGATAGACTCCAAGCTGGTATGAGAGGAGCCTTCGGTAAGGCACTCGGCAAGGCTGCCCGTGTTGACATCGGATCCATTTTGTTCTCCGTCAGAGTCAAGGAAGCTCACGTCAAGTTCGCCATGGAAGCTCTCAAGAGAGCCAAGGCTAAATTCCCTGGTAGACAAAAAGTTGTCACCTCTCACAAGTGGGGTTTCACCAATCTCACCAGAGCTGAGTACTCTCGTCTCAGAAACGAGAAGAAAATCATCAACGATGGTTCTGGTATCAAGATTATTGGTGAGAGAGGTCCTCTTTCCAGACTTGAACTCTTCAGAGAGAAATACTGAAATACTTGATATTTATTTCTTGAGTACACTCAATGCACACTCCAGCAAATAAATTCACCATTAGTTTTTCTCTTTTTCATAGTCTTCAAAGTGTCTTTTGCGTGTCTAACAACTTGTTATTTAAACTGACATTGATTGTTATCTTCTCGCAGTTTTTCTTGAATTACCCCCCCCCCCCCCATTTTATTTGCATTATTTCATTTTTTATTGTCTATGAAGAGAAAAATACAAACATATCAACAATTTATTTCTATTTTATTAGCTAAAACATTGAGATAAAAGATTCTTCTTTTTTGAATCCAACTCACCGTTTATTTTCAATAGAAGGTTCCTTTAAACTACTCAATGATATCTTTGTAAAAGGGGGTTGAAAGTCATCTTTCGATGTTTGTGAAGCTAAATTGATTTGATTTTGAATTGAATTTTTAATTTAGAAACCAAAGTCTTTATTGAATTCCATCTAAATTATTAGATTGTAATTTCTAATTCATTTTAAAGAGAGAGAATTATTTATTTTGCATTAGTGTCTCTTAAAAACGTTGATTGATAGTATTAATCCATAATTTAGGTCATCATCTTTTGAAAAGTTTTGTTGGAGAATCCTTGAGATTTCAAGGCCACATTGATATACAGTCTTAAAATATCATACTAAGCTAAAACAAAACTTGTTATTCTGTTATATAAGTTCTTTAATGGCTAGTCAGCATATTATTTTCTGAGAATGCTGACTTCATTGATGTCGATAAGGAAAAGCCTAGACTTTTCAGCTGGCATAAGCAAGTTTACAAGCTTAATCGTAGGTGAGATTCGTTTGAGGTATCGGTTCGACTTTGCAAAAGAATAATTATTATTAGAATTGCAGAGAACATTAAGTAGTTAAATCTCATTCAAATCCTTAAAATAAACTAAAATGAAAGTTGTTTTTATTATTATTTACTGGTCTTCTCTACGTATTCGCTGGGATCAATGTACTTGGATCTTGTGTTTCAAAAAATAATAATTCATTAATGCAAGCCTATGTTCTTGGTCTAAACCACCCTCAAACAATTTTCTGCTTTACTTATGCGGTGAACCTCCAAAACCTTACTAAATAAACAAAATAAACAATAAGGAAATTTAGCATTGAAGTTGCAGTTGTTGAAGATCAAATCATCTAAATTAATTATGTTTTTTATACAGATGTAGCTTTGGCATCTTCGATAATTGATAGACGAAGGAGTTCTTGTTTCTTGACTCCTTTTTGATCTGTGAATTCAGACTTCACAGTGGAAGTGTAGCGAAGGCTAGGAGGAAGATCAGATCCTTTGTGATTCTGATTTGTAACTGACATGTAAGTGGTTTTACCATATGTCTTTCCAAACATGTTCTCACTCCTAATTCCTGGAATGTACCCAGCGTAACCTATTTTTGGAAATAGCAAATTGGATATTTGAGCTAAAAATCACTAGTTGGTTTAGCCAAGATGATATTTGAAGAGCATACCTGGAATATGTGCTTTAGCTTGATTGATTTGTAGAATATCTTCATGATTTTCTTCTTATGGAATATGCCTAAAATGTAGGAAAAGAGATAAGGTAACTCAAGAACCAGTTGAATTATTCTTATTAGGCGGATAGCAAATATCACAGCAAATTGCATAAAATATGAGTTAACCATACCCAGTGTATCCTGGGATGTTGTTAGTAGTCTTGCCTTGAAGGAACATTGCTTTACGTTAGACAGAGTGTGCACTTTAGGGTTTTCTTTCTTATTTTAAAATAATTATCTGAGCGAGAAACTGAAACCTTTCCCCCTTAATTATATCTCCTGAGAGATAATACCTTTAATAAAAATACAACTTTTCAAAGGTAAAATCACAATCGATGAATCAGCCTAATTCGCTTGTAAAACTAAGAGAATATGTTGTTTTTTGAAGATTTCATTTCGTAAGTGAATTTTATTCCCATTGAAAAAAGAAAAAAAGACACATTCAGAGCCAACAAAAACATGAACAAACATCAAGTTGACTTAATATTCTCCTTATTTTAAAACATGAACTCAACAACATTCATTTCCCGAAGGATGCTGATGCTTGGGCTGTTTTGGAATTCACCAAGAAATTACTGAATTGAATTGATAAGTCACTGAGAACAATAATTGCGAAATCTACTGAATACTCTCGGACATATTTTCGTGTATTTCCAATGGAAAATACCATATTCAATTAGTATTTAGTCCCTGCGCCGTTTTTGTAGTCAGAAGATGAAAAAGAATAGTCACTTATTTGATTGTACAATAAAGAGAATTGAATTCCTTTTTAGTCTTCGATCAAGTCAGAAGATAAGACAACCAATGGTTAGCCTTTAGGGTCGATAAAGGATAAACGTTTAATTCCTTTTTTGAAGCATCCACGACTGAGAAACGAAGGCTAAGTGAAGAAGAAATCGAAATGAAAAGTGACTTATTATTAGTCATTACTTGTGATAGTGTTCTCTCCCCAGAATTTCTAGACTATATATCTAAGATTCAGTCCGATTTCAATATCACAAGGATCAATTTATACAACTTAACCTTCAGGGATTGTTTAACATATGCATAGAGAAAGAACACCAAGTAGAAGGAGAAGTGAAGGGAGTTTCATAGAAATGGAAAGAGTCTTGTATGTAAATCAAGAGAATCGAACCTAAGAAATTATTAGTGAAATTGACTGATTTCTTGTGAAATGTTGTTGTTGGTTTTATTTTAATAAAGTAAATATTATGCTTATCAGAGCGTTGAGTCTCTCGTTTTAAAGTGAAAGTTGAGATTTCAAAATTGACTAGAAGGAAATTAGCAAAGTGGAAAAACGAAAGCATCTAAAAATAATGCAGCAAGTAAGCAGCAAAGATTAGGAGATCATATTTGTTTTATTACAAGAAATCAAGGATAAACATATTAATTTATGACTCCATTAAGAGGGAGGGAATGAGCAGAAAAGAAGAAACAAATAATGCAAAAGCTAGGTAATTTCTCTGAAAGATAAGTTTAAAAGATATTTGAAAGTTTGCTTGTGTTGGGTAGGAAGAAGAACAGAGAACTGAGTAGGAAATAAATTGATCCAGTACCTCAATCTTAGAATAAATAGTAAAGGGAGAAAGATAGAGAGAGGTATTTGATTTGATTTTTCTCTTCAACTCAATAGATTCCTTATTTTATTTAAAAAATATTCCACCATTTAATCTGTGTTTGGGAATATTTGATTTGTTTGAGCATTGATTTAAAAACTATTTCACAAGTATTTTGGTTATCTAGACGATAATGGAGGTATTCAAAGAACTAGTCTAGCAAATTAAGAAAAAACAAATCATATTTTGATATCGTTTACTGCTAAGAAAAATAATGGATGCTTTTCAATTTTTAGTTAATAATTAATGCTCAGGTCTCTTGGAAAATATGTCGATAATATTAGCTCTATCAGGGTGGACATTTTCATGTGAATTCAAACCAATGATTCATTGTTTTTGTGAGAAAAAATGAATTATTATGCTATTTTATTGGTGGGATAATGCATTTTCAAAGACAAAAACTTAGATTATTTGTATTCCTTTGGCAGTAATAATTTTGATGAATTCCTAGAAATTATCATTCTTCATACTGTTGAAATACTACTGAAAGCTTCAGCAATACGGTGAATGAGATAATCCATTTCGTTTCTCATAATATTAATGAATAAATAAAATGAAAGCACAAACATATGTGAACTCAAAAATCACAAGAAATCAAGTGATTAAGTTAGTTTTTAAAAAAACAAAAAATACTTTTTATAATCATTGTTTTTACTACTGCTCATTATTGACAAGGATATATCATTGAAATCATATGCTTTACCAAATTTTGATGTGTTTTTAAGAACTTAATGAAGTAGTTTAATGGATGAAAATGATCATTTTTAATAAGAAAAAAACCAATCCAATTATTTAGTGTTTGTTTTCTCTTTATTGAGTTGTGTGACAATGACTCAGAGTATTAATTTTTTATTTAAGAGAGACTATTAATTTTTTATTAAATTCATAAACATTTTTTCTCTTATTTCGTCAGGAATCTCTAACATTAGATTCTAGAAATGCATGATTGATGAAATTTTATACATATTCAAGAAACTTTTTCAGCAATTCGACACTAATCTTATTAATTTCTACAAGGAATCTTCCTTCCCTTATTAGAAGACCATTTAAAAATTAAGCAAAACAGCAAATTATAAAATATTGTTGTCTCCAGAGAATGAGTGAAGATTTTAATGTTTCAAATTCAGTTTTAAAAACCAAAAAGGAGGAGGAGGAAGACACTAATGATATTGAAAAGCCTTCTTCAATTGCCTACTTGAACATTAATGTTGATGTAAGTGAACTCATTCCTGGGTATTAGCTTTTTTTTCAGTCTCGCTATCAGGAAGCACTCAAATTTTTTGAATCTAAAAAAGATACTGATATCCGCTTCCTCATAGGTTACACTAAAACCCTGCTAGCTATGCATTAAATCGAAAAAATTAAGCCGTTTAACCTACTCATTACTGCATGCATTGAGGCTGTCAACAGAACTCTTGGTATGATTGGAGTGACTCTCGACAAGCAGACTTCTTTGGAGTAATATTTGGCTTAAATTAATGAATTAGAACTCCAGTAGAGACAATTGTTCTTTTGGGCAGTAATTCATTGCTGCTAGCTTTAATTCTTCTTGTATTCTAAGAATTCTACCTTGGAAAACATCACACATGATCTGACAATTTTACTTCTTGCTGCGAAAATAAATCCTGCTGCCTTTGAGTTTTATTCATATTTTCCTCACTGGGAATTCTCAAATGAATTAAAAGCATTATTTTCAATCAAAATATCTGAGGGTAATCTCGAAGAGGAGTAAGAACTGCAGCAGAAACTGGGGAATGTTGAGATTACGACTAAAATCAGAAAAGATAACGAAGATGCAGTTTACGAATCGACTTTGGAAAAAGAACTGACACTTTCAACCTCCGAGGAAGTTGAAAAAACATGGATGCGAGTGTGTTTAGTTGCGCTAGCTCAGAAGAAAATCGATTTAAAGTTCACGTTTGGGCTATTTGAGATACTCCAGAAGATGCTCCCACAATTTGATTTAGCGTATTAGTTCCATGGAGATGCCTTAATAAGCCACGATCGTTATTCGACTGGTAGAAAGTACTACGATAAAGCAATTGAGATCAATCCTTTAAATGTCGTTGCACTCAACAATAAGGGATATTCATATGAATATGATAATGAATAAATCCAAGCTCCCCCTCCAGATCATCAGAAGCTTAATCTAGCAATTGAATTTTACAAAGCTGCAATTGATATTTGTCCTACCTACCACATCTTTCATAATAATGTATCCATGTGCTACGACAAGCTTGAAGACTACAATCTTGGAATTCATTATTGCTTGAATTCACTTGAGATTAACTGCGAATATCAACATGGATTGAATCGTCTCACAGATTTTCTTGAAAAATTCACACCAAGAGACTGCAAGAATCTCTAATCGTACATAACCCGATCAACAGTGCTACTAAAAAGAGAAGACCCAGTATATTTTAGGAGTGTTTTTATGATATTTGAAAAATCAGCTCCACTTTTGTATTAAGATCCTCTCCAAGAGGCACTAAAGACTAATTTCACTGGCGCAGCTGGGTTTATTATTAGATTGCTACAAGAAGGATATTCAGGAAATGCATTGCCCATATTGAAGTAACTTGAAGAATAAGCAAGGGCTTTCTTAACATTTTAAGTGTATACGAGACATTTAAAATAAGAATTCACTTACTAACCTTCGTGCTTCTATTGGGAACTTTATCTTTATTGAATCACTATAGTGTTTTATGGAAACTTTTAGCTAGATTTTTAAATCAAATACTACAATTATGATAATCAATATTTTTATTTTTTGAAATCATAGATGTAAAGACCTTACTTTAACTTAAATTTTGATAAGTGCTACAATATATTTTATTAAGGATAGAGTACTCATCCACATACTAAATAAAAAAGGAAGAAAATTAAAATATTACAGTTTTTGTTTTAAAAATTAATTATGGCAAAACTATCAGAATTTCAGCTAGATTAGGTAATAGCTATCAAAGCCTAAGTTCTTTCAGGATACATCACCTAACAAAGATTGAAAGTATTTGAGATTTATTGGTCAATTAGATAGATTAATACAATTATAATATTATTTTGATAAAAAATCAAATAATGATAAAAGGTAAAAAAAAATGAAAACACCATAATCTTTAACAATTTTATAAAAGAAAAAAATAAAGAAAGCAGTCATTTTCACTAAAAACCTGACTGGCTTCAAGATACAAAACTCTTTTTCCCTTAACCCTGTTTGAGCCTCATTATCTCAATGAATAGATTTTTCTTAGATCTGTTTGTAACTGCATTGTTGCTAAAAAGAAGCCAATGAATTCTATTTCAAATATCTCAGAAAGACTACGGTGCTTTGGCAAATTAGAGAATTGAAATACCTAAGAAAAAAGCTAAACCAGCAAAAGTTGCAAATCCCATCACTGCAGCTGACACTCCTAGGGAAAACTAAGCTAATCATTCGAAGGATTAAGATTTCTAAGCTATCCAGTAACATTTCCTTGAGTAACCTGCAGGAAATAAGACCAGCAACTTTTCAAAGAAGCAATAGTAACCCGAGCTGAATTCAAAAATTACAGCTTTAGAAAAGAAAGTTTAATTTAAAAGAAAGCAATCTTAATTATGGAAGGCAAGTAAAAACAGTAATTTCAACATTGATCCTTAATTTCTCGCAGAATTCGCAGAATTAACTGATCCCAAATAAGGTGTATGCGAATTTATGTGTGAAATAATCTTTTGATTTTAGATAAAATCTGTAGTTAGGAGTCTAAAATGATTAAGATTAGTAAATCGAAGATTATGATTCTGCAGAAGAGGTGAATTTACAAGCTGAAATACGAAAATTGAAGATTGTGTGCATAAATGTCATAGAGAATTTGAGGATAGCATAAAGAAATATTCACCATATTACATTGAATTATTTGAGCTGATTCTTTCATACCAGTTAATTGGAGTCTGTTAATAATACAGTTATTCCTCTGAATTCGTGAAAGACCAGAAAAATAAGCTGATTCAGCTCAAGGATGTATGTGTTTCCTAAAAAGAAAAGCAACCTGCTCTGGATATCATTTTTTATTTGGATTTTTTCATCCAAGTCAAAGGAAGCAGCTTCCCTAGAACTGATATCTGATGTAGAGGATCAATTATCTTTTTTCAATACTTTAAGGGAAACCCAAGAGAGTAGCAATATGTAACCCTGGGAAGCTTCCTTCAGCTGGGATAAATCTTCAAGGGAAAAAACAAAAGGAAGGTATTAACTCTGAGAATCTGACTTAAATCTCTTTTGGAGACGACAATGTGATAAGATTCGTGAAAAACTTGATTGTAGAGTGTGAGAATCGAGACTTCACAGATTCATTGAAAGGTCTTATTTCTATGAGTGTGACTAATTATTACTTGCGATTTGCATCTCTTTCGGTTCAAATTCGTCTGAGAAAGATATTCTTTAAGTAAAAAGAAACTCAGAAAAATCAGAACCTCTAAGGCTGTTGTAATTGAATGCATTCAGATGATACATGAATGAGACTCAATCTAGCATAGAGATAGTACTTTAGGATGATGAAAACTTTTAGTCTTTCGTGCATCCTGCAGATGATAAAATGAATAAGGCAATGGGAATTCTGTATGAATTATTTCCTGTAACTCTTTCTATGAAGAATATTTAAAAAACGAGAAAGATTGGAGAAACAAAATAGGATAATACATTGATTTAGGGAAATTAATAGTTGGTGTGGTTAAAGATCTCTCGCAAGTAGTGAAATAAATAGAAGAAAATCTAAATGTTGTTAAGGAGGTTGCAGATTAGATCCTTTGAAAAATAAGAATTAGTTATCAAGCAGATTATCACAGTTTAGTAGTGATTTTTGGGTGCTTTTTGTTTGCTTTGTGTTTAAGTTTGAGCTTGTAAGTAATAGAGAGACTAAGTGAAATTCGAACTAAGGAGAAGATTTTTGAGAATCATTCCAAGAATAAAAGAAAACGTTAAATAAATGGAGATAAAGTTCTTTGTCATGCAAATAGAAGAAATAATAGAAGTGTGAATAGAAAGAATACTAAACATCCGTTTGTTGAACAGAGAGGAAAATAGATAAATGTTT
>Ga0302271_10001421_pt1 | contig 22992 bp, 14 predicted proteins | sample III_Bog_N1_1_FD_198767 | JGI IMG/M metagenome (GOLD analysis project Ga0302271, IMG submission 198767) | Peat permafrost microbial communities from Stordalen Mire near Abisko, Sweden - III_Bog_N1_1 | ecosystem: Environmental > Terrestrial > Soil > Wetlands > Peat | place: Sweden: Abisko... | reverse complement strand
ACATTTGCAAGATTGTTATGGCAGATTCCAAGTGCAAAATGGTTATTTTGTCGACTCGAAAAATGGGATATTGCTACATTCAGAGTTATTATGGATTTAGAATAGTCTTTGTCAAAATAAGTGCATGAAAGCATTTTGAGTGTTTGAAAGAGATCTAAAATCGCATCGTAAAGCACTCGAACTTCATTGCAAGATAGAGATTCCTGCTATTCTAAGAGAACCTTCTCCATGTTTTCAATGTATTAATCGCAACTAAGGGATGGAATTATCGCATAAGTTCAAAAGAATAAAAATGCAAAAATAACTCAAAATTAAATCATATACTCTCGATTATTTTGCTGGGCGTTAACTTCTTTTAGTCTTGAATATCGTTCATCTCCTCTTTCATCTTCGTCTCTGTCGTCACTTGGTGGAAAGAACATTTCTACTTTGATGGAACGCAGAAACTTAGTTAGGTTTTAGATTGGTTTCTCGATTTTTTATGAAATAATAGTTCCATTGAGATATGCCATAAATTGCATCATGAACTTGATTCCAAACAATAACAGAAATGTGTTAACTATCTAATTCAAATTTAGCAAATAATCGAAGAGAATTGGCGAATATTACCACAATTGCGCAAGAGAATATCAGAATTATGATCTAAAACTGTGTAATATTCTGCTTGGCGAGCTCGTATTGCGATATTAGCTTCTCCTTGGAGAAGACAGTGAATAAATTAAATAAATTTAGTACTTAATACAATTAATTTGACTAATCAAGCAGATACACAACGTTGATAGGTGCCATAACACAGAGATACGTGTCTCCTTGAAGTTGAAATTCAAAATCAGTTATGTTTGCTAAAGAATTAAATGAAAATCCTTGGTGCGAGTATTAAGTCCCCAGTACAGAGGTCTTGTATTATTCAGGGACTTTTTAGGTAAACTCCAGGTAGCTTTGTGAATCATTTTAGAATAGAAGTTATGAGAGATTCAGCAAAAATTTATTATTCGTGCCTTGAGAAGTGATGACTTTTTCTGTATTTGGCAGAGTCAAAAAGGAGAAACCATTAAGGTAATTGCTTTGATTATTAATTAGATCGAAAGAATCTGCTCGAAATAACCCACAAACAACACTGTTTACGCTTGGCAAGGATTATGTCCTATTTGTAAATTTGATTAGTCTAAAAATGTCAAGAGAAATAATATTTTTTTTGAAATCATTTACCCATTAAACTCCTCGAAAACTTGCTTGACGTCTTATTATCTAGGAGTCAATCCGTTTTAATAGCTGATTCCACAGAAACTCGATGCAACATAAGGTACTTTTCTTGAATAGACAACAATTGGATCATTTATGACAAGTTTTTTGAAAGAGGAAGCTTATTGATTTATTGACTAAACATACCAAGCTCTGCATCTTGAATCAAATGACTTACCAATGCAATAATCAGTGTGTTTAAACGATGAAAGGTTCGTTTAGCTATACGGATTAACTACTACCATCCCATCAGCTGAAAAACCACGGGTATAATCTTGAAAATAGAGACTCCCTTCTTTTCTATTTCCAATGAGAGTTGCTCTCAAGAGAATCTCAACTGACTCCGCTAGAAGAATTCTTTTGAGGGTGTCATACGGGAGAGTAAAAATGTCTGTGGCAACGGTTTGACTCCAATACCAAGAGGAAATAACATTCTATTGTTTCGAGTAGCTAATCGTCCAAGGTGAAGTTCGATTTGACATATTTATGCTACCAAATTTTGTTATTGACATATTCAAAAGGAACTGCGAATTCCAAAGAATTTCCTCTTTTTGAGATTTATCATAAAGACTTTAGACTACGAGGAATTCTCTGGATAAATTAGAGAACTAAATGTCAAGACGAGATTTCATAGCAGCTGTGACGATTTTGGCACCAGCGATTTTGTCCTGTAAAAGTTACTAAGAAGCTTCATCGAGGAGATACTTTGCATTTTTAGTTATAACCATGGAGAAAAGAACTGATAAACCAGCCTAGAATAGTAATGGAACTCCCAAGGAGACTATAAGTAGCTAGCGGAGTTACATAATTGGGGTGTTTGTAAGTGTAATTATTGTTGTCTTTGGAATATTTGTTTGTTTGATTTTTTGTAGATACAAAACGATAGTTCTACTCTTCTACTAAAGTGGAATTTAAGCATTAATTCACTAATAATGCAGCCTTTTTTTGCATTAATTGATTTATTTAGATCCTTTTTCTCTTTATTTTCAGAAAATTAGTCAATTGATTACAAATAAATCTAAAGTTAAGCTTTAACTCCCATAGTCAGGGTTGTAGGGAATAAATTGAAACATCAAGTTACTTAGTTAGATAGTTCTTTCGTTTTTACATGTATTTTTAATTCCATGGAGAAGAAAATCATGAAAAATTACCTAAAATAATGATAAAAAAAATGACTAAAAACTAGTTTAGTTCTTGTGATTAGCACATGCAAACACACACAAATAAAAAAACTCAGAAATTAATTTTAGAAAATTCTGTTGCTTAGAGATGTGCACAGACTTTTTTGTGGGATTTATATAATAATAGACTAATAATCAATCGAAAAGGAATCTCTTTTTCCCAAGTTGAGTATTGCATCTTGAGCAAGAATGCACAGAATCCTTGCAATCATCTACAGCGCATGGAATTAAACAGCAGCCTAACCAGAATCCGCAAGCTGCTATGATACCTCCAGCAATGTAAGTACCAGAGCCATTGTCATAAATGACTTTTGAAGGTACAATTTGATTGCAAGTAGGACAGAAGAGACTCTGAGAAATGCGAGATGTTGGCTGAGGTGGAATTCCTAAAGGATAAAAATAAAATGTCAATGTAAATTAGATTGAATTTTCATTACCATATGGATTGATGATAGGGTTGATAACGCATTATCCTTGGATTGGAACAGGAGGATACATTTATGGGTTGAAATTGTTTCCAACTGCTGGAGCACCAGGGATACCATGATATGGTTATTATTGATATTACTGAAGTTAAGGATAAGGATTTACCACAGGTTATCCATGAGGAATTGATTCATCTTAAAGTCGTTGGAATCCCATTTGTTGAGGAATTTAAGGGTAAGGATTGATGTTATCGTTGTTGGAGTTCATTGAGGAAATATATCAGAAGAAGAGATATTTGGTCTGAAAGTTTGTATTTTTTATTGCAAATATTTTTTAGAAATTTTTTGTTTTCTTTCAAAATCAATTTAATTTGGCTATTTTTCATTTGATTGATTGGCTGAGATCTAGAAAAGAATGATAATAGACAGTATAATTTTCCTCTTTGATCTTGATTTTGTTTGAACGATTTCCCCGCTGAAGATGTTTGTTCACCGGATGTTTGATATCCTTGAATTATTTAATTGCTCAGTTAATTGAATTCATCAGATCTATCAGGAGGAAATTTTAAGAGGAGGAAAACAAAAGGATCATTTTACTTCCCAATTTTATTTGGATTATTTTACCAAAATTTGATTGATTTTTATCTTTTATTACCAAACAAGATATATAAATTCTTTATTAATTATTTTTGATTATTCCATTGAAACATTTTTATAATGATAATATTTCAGAATTTCTTGGACTTTTGTTTGAGATTTTTGCATTTGAACCTCATAGTTTTTAAATGATTTTTTAAAAAGCGAAGAGAATTTATTTAAACTTGGGATCTGACTATTTTTAATTCTTAATTTCATACAAAAACAATAATAATTGTGTTATTTAAAACAAAATTGGGGTTTTAAATAATCGTTGAAGTGTCCATTTCAAGATTATAATAAATATTATGGATTAATAAAAGAGAGATTTCTAGAGAGTAAATGCTATGCAAAAGCCAATTGAAGGCTAGTATTTGATACATCTTCAGAGATTACTGGTAATTTTGAAGTTTTTATTTCTTGACCAATGATTTATCCTTCAAATTTAATATTTCATTTTTTTTAACGTTTGTTTGAGGTTTTATTATTCGAACACCTCATAGTTATTTAAAGGATTTTTGAAAAAAGAAGAAAATTTATTTAAACTTGAGATTTGACTATTTTTAGTTACTTAATTTCATCCAAAAAGAATAATATTTTAGTTATTTATAATATGATTGGGTTTTAAAAGTAAAGTATCTGTTTCAAGATTGTAATTTTATTAGGGATAAATAAAAAGGGATTCTAAATAGGAAATGGTCTGCAAAAGTCACTTGATGGCTGTTCTTTGATATATCTTCAGAGATTATTGTTAATTTTGTAGTTTTTTTCTTGATCAATGAATTAATAGTCAAATTTAAGGAAGAGAATATTTCTTTTTATTAATAATAATCATAAGTTTTTGCTAAAACAGATAACAATATGTGCAAAGAGAGAGAGAGAGATATAAATATTGAGAAACCAAAAAATATTGGATTTACATGACAAATATATAAATGAGAATTTTAACAATAAAATACAAAATATTTTCTATGAAATAACAAGGAAAAACTCAGAAATATAATAACTTCACTCAGAAAAAGCTGATTATTTTTGATTTTTTTTCAAAAATATGCCCTATCAACTACTAACATAAATCATCTAATTTCATAGACAAAATCATCTTTTGGTGTTATTCTGACTGTCTTGATATTTACTTAAAGGCTTTAAAAATCTAAATCCACAAGTTTTGCCAGAAAATAAATCCTAATGTGCTGAAATAATACTACTAACTTGATTTCTCTCTGTTTGAACAATATTCTTTTTTATCCTCTTGACTTTCCTTCTTGCACTTGATTAGTTTTCATAGAATTTATCCAGGAGAATCTACGTTTCCATTGAATAATACTCATCTACATCAAGATCTTCACTATTCGGGAGGATTGAAGGCAAAGCAGGCCCACCAAAAACAGATCCAGATGATTATTAGCATGCACCACTCTAGCTTAAACCTTCCATGACAGACTAATTTTCGTTAATTAGTTTTTCATATTTTGTTGTTGTTTTTTCAGGTCTAATATTGGTATTTTCAGATGCTTAACATATGTGTTATTTATCAGATTCTCCTTGATTTGTTCTTCTATTCCCTTCCTCATTTGTACCATTTATTTGATCCTTTTCATATTTATCTTGATTCTCCTATGAATTATTATTTTCATTTATCAAACAATTATTCTCATTTTTATTATCCTTTTCTTCTATTTTTTGACGTTTTTCTATAATATCTAATATATCTCTATCATCTTTATTATTGAATGGTTATGAATTCTCAGATGCATCTTAAGCTGCATGTGTCTTTTTATCTTTATATTTTTTAGATTTTCTTGATTTATTTTGATTTTTCTCTTCTCCTTCTGAAGAAGAATGTGATTATTAGGAATTAACTTATTATTATTGGATATGCTTATGATGACTATTGTTTTGTTATTGATTCCTATGTGTTTTTTGTTATTATTAATTCTAAATTATTTACTTATTTGCTTACCTTATCGAATAGATTTCTTTCATTGTATTTGTCTAAACATCTAATACAATTATCGATAAAAACTCAAAATATGGGAATATCTCTGAGGAATGTGATGTATTAAAAATCTACTTGACTATCCCATCTACTTATAACTCTAAATTATCCGATGTAATATATGAAGTCTTAATCCTCACACAGTCTTTAATTTCACCTATTAATAGATCCAAGGACATTTTATTTAATGCTATTCTTCCCTTGAAATTTTATAATTCAATCATACCTTTCCGAACTGTAAGATTCTTGAATTATTCGACATTATATCCTAGAAGCTACAGGAATTCTGAGCTGTAACCATATTTCTTGAGTTCATATCCGAAACTCTACAAATTGAGTTATCGCAGTGTGTAAAAGAAAATTTTACTACGTTTTTTGAGTTCACTCAAAAATTTTCGTGCTTCTTTAGAAAATTTCTTGTATGATTCTACCATTGCAGCACCAACAACATCGATGTTATTATTGTTGTTCTTTTCTTTTTACTTCATTACAACATCAGTAGTGCTCTTCGAAGCATCTTATTATTCTTATTATTATTTAAATATTTTCCCTTTTTCTAACATTTTTTAAGCTACTTTTTGATATTTCTGTAATTTATCTCCAAGTTCTCGCAGACTAGGCTCTTAATGATCGCATAGAACATCTGTTAAATGACTGAAATCATATACGGGTGTGTAGTGAGATTGAAGATTCAACTCCACTAATCCTCTTTCTTCAAAATTCTCCACAGAAGTCAATTATTTATATTAATTCATCAATGAAGGTTACCCAAACAGCTAAGAATTAGCATAGTCGTAATTCAAATCCACGAAGATATCTCCATGCAGTGCTTCTAATGCAAGAGGATTATACACATGTTTTAAGATATTCTCCATACCATATTCCTTAGATATGAGTTTCTCAGATTGTTCCTCTTAAGGATCTTCAATACCCTAGTGTTCTTGAATATCTAACTTCTGAATGGCATTTTTGTCTTTTTCGGCGATATTTTCAGGTAAACATTAGCCTGTGGGCTCAATAATAGTTGTTTTATTAGCTTATTCATTCTCCTTTGAACCATTGATTTGCAAATTAATATTGTTATTTTCTTTGCATTCTTCTTAAACCATCATTAGATTATTACACTCAGCAGATCCAGATGTCAAAGCTAATTGTGGCTAATTATCCTATTAAGAATAATTCTAATCTATTTATTCTTCTTCAATCAACATCTTTTGATATTCTCCTTCCTGTTCTTAATCTTCAAACATCTAGCCATTGCAATTCTCTTATTTTCTTTTCTCTTCTTCCTTTTCTAATTCTTAGTTATCCCTAGTATCTCCACTGATATTATGCTTATCATCAAATTGTTTCTCCTGCTAATCTTCAAGTGCAACATTAACTTTCAAAGGTTCTTGACATAATGGAATCATAATCTCTTAACTACATGAAGATTCATCCAAAGAACCAATTTCTTCATTTTCTCTGCTTATTTCCTCTTGACTGAGCTCCTTTTCCATAGCGCTATCATGCTAACAGTTGCTAGATTGGATATCCCTTTCAGTTCCAATATTTTCTCCTTTTTCTTCTAAGTTATCTTCAATTCTAAGTAATCCCTAACAATTTGATATTTACACCTCTCCTTCCATACTTGTTCTCAAACAATCTAACAGATCTTTATATTTCTGGAACTTCTCCTTATTAGAATTACTACTCTTTCTCTTTGAATAATACACTGACTCTTTTCTCTTTGCTGGTGGTTGCAAGAGAACAAACAAATCAGGATACAAAAAACAGAAGTGCGTGACTTTAAATCTTTTTTTCCCACAAAATCTAAGCTGATTTCCTCGCTGAATCCAACCCAGGGAAGGACTATACTAGTTAAAATAGATATTAAAAAGATTTTCCATGGTTAATTCTGTGAGATTTCGCAGCTAATTTCATCTGCAAAACAAAATAAGCAAAATCGATTGATTAATTGTTTGTTTCTCCCCAATAAACGAATAATTTAGACGAGTTAATATGATCTTACCTTGCTATGCTTAGAAGAAAATCTCCTCCCTCAGATTAGTGATTTCATTCGTTTATGAAGAAGAAAATAAACAGCGGAAACATTTTATTTTGACTATAATTATGTAAACACATGTAATTTATGTATTTTTGAGTATTTTCTTGATCAAGTCACTAAAACAAAAGAGAAAAAGAGTTAATTGCTTACTTACAGTTAATAGAAGCACGAATTATAAAACAATATCATGCGAAGGTTGACTAACTTGAAAATTAAGAAGCATTTTACAAGTAATCTGCGTGTGAACAAAAAAACAATTTATTTATCTGTTTGATCAAGAAAATGCTCGTAGTGAGTATCTTTAGAAGGGCAATTTAGTTGAATCGTTAGCCTATTTTATGCTCTTTTTTCTCAACAAAGCTCCAAGATCTCAAACCACATGAACCTATGATGAAATCATATTCTATCTCAGGAATAGGTAAAAAATCTGGAACTGTAATGACTACTGATGATGGATACACTCTCTTCACAGACACTCCCTTAAAAATTGGAGGCAATGGCTAACATGCATAACCTACATAAATTTTACTTAGTTCTCTAGTAGGCTGTGAATAAGCTACAGCTGTGTATGTAGCAAGACATCTTGGATTCAAAATTGATTCCATTGATTTTGATGTTACAGGTGAGAGAGACGAAGTTGGAGTGAGATTTTAACCAATAGATGTACCTGCTCCGGTTGTGCCTCGGTTACTTAGAATATATGGAACAGCTAAGGTTTCTACAACTGGATCGTAGGAGTAAGTTGAAAAATTAGCTAAAATAGTAAAGGCAAGATGTCCAATCGCAAATATGGTTGTTTTATCAGGATGCAAGCTAGAAATAGAATGGATTAAAAAGATATGAGAAATGATTTATCTAATGGACATAACTAATTACTTGGATATTGATAGAAATGATAATGATAGTGTTGGTTCCTGCGTGTTTCCGTGTTAAAACTCTCTTTTTTCTTAGAAAGAAGTTCATGTGAAAATATTTCAATTTCAACTTAAAATCTATTAACAAAAGTCCCTTCTAAATCCTCAAATAATTCCCTCAATAAATCTTCCAGTAAAATGACAAACCTAACTTTAATTTCCATGTTAAGCTATCTAGCCTTGTCCGTCCTCCTCCCAAGCTTTTTCATACGAAAAAGCATCAAAAATAATAATATTTAAATATATCTCTTTGCTCAATGTAAAGCAGAATTTAGTCCTGATAATGATTATCAAAGCTCTCTCTCTCTCTTCTCTTCGTAACTCCCTGAATTGGGGGTAAATTAGAATCTTTTCACAAATATCTTTAAAACTTTTTCAATGTTTAGGGTGGCTGCAATCTCAAAACCTTCAAGAAAGTTTTTCTACTTTCCATGGGCCTATCAACTCCCTAGCTGTTCATAGATAAACTATTCATTTATTCAGATACCTTAAGCAAACTGTGGATGTTCACATTCTAACCCACTGAGATTTAGCTTCTCCTCAGCGAAATAACCATAGTCAGGGCTTCCCAAAGGAACAGTAAATAATCAGCAGTAATCATAACCGCAACAGACATAGACAACGTAAACTCCATAGCAAACTGCTGCTCCAGTTTCTCCTAAAGACGACGAAGCGAAGAAGAAAGAACTAGATTTAGTTTTTGCAAAGGTAAAATTTTAGAAATGATAACCCAAATCACTGCTTTTTTCATCAAAACATATCTTTCTTTTTAAAACTATGATTTTCCATAATAGATTCAAAAATCTCAAGAGAAACCCTTTGATGCTAATGCTTAGCTCAATGAATTTGAAAAGAAAGTGCGCACTACAAACATTCATGTGCTTAGGAGAGAAATCTTTAACGATTCGATGCAGATCCCTATTAAATTCGCAGCCTACCTTCTAGCAGGACCAGCGTAAGAGATGAATGAATATTTATTGAAATTGTTTTATTTTTAATTTATCTTGTCTTCTCAGGGCAATGGGCACATTCTTAGCAGAATTCTGCAGATCAAGTATCGATGCTGTGAATCACGCTATGCTCTACCTTGCCAATTCCCTTGATCTCAAACCAAATAAGCAGTACCCACAAGGCATGGAGAATTTGAAATTCTTGATAGTTCTAATCCCATCCTCGTTGTTTCTTGGTTTCGGTGGGATTACTATATTCTCTGCGTTCAGTGAATTCTTCAGTGCCATCCCCCCAACCGTCATCGAAGAGCATAACAGCCTTTATTCAATTTTAGTAAGCATCATATTCAATTTGTTTTCTTTTTTATCTAGAGAAGATACTTTTTTGAAAGAGAAACACATTCAAAACGAGCCGATTTTGATATTCATTGTCTTTAATATATTGTATTATTCTTTTGATAGCTTTATCTAGCAAGTTTCGCTATTGAAATATCCGTTATTGCATATAATATTCGAGATTCCATCAAGATGCAAAATATCAATAACAAAGACGATAAACCATAAGCACAATCTCTTTTCAGCATCATGAGAGCATTAGTTAGCAAAAAAGATCCTTTACTGCAAGCTGTGCTCTATGAAAACATGATTACACTCATCAGCATGAGTGTGCCCCTGATTGTAGGAGGTAGCCTTAAAATCTTCAAATTTATTCAAACTTCCATTGCTTTTTTCATAACAAAATTGATTTCTGAATTTGGATTTTAATAACAGTCACGAATATGATCTATCCATCGAATTTGCCGGAGTTCATAGGTCAAAATATCATTGGACTTATCGAATTGTAATGCAAGAAATACATTGGTTTTTGGAAAGATTTGTTTGTTTTAAATTTCATACTTTTTTTTATGTGTTTTGATTCCCTAAAGGATGCTAGGTTATCGTTTAGGTAAGGAAACAACACAAGCCTTGCTAGGATAGAGTGTAGGTGAAGATATTATGAAAGATATTCACGAGGAGATTCTTAGAAATCCATATGTTAAGAGTATTCGTGATGAAACAGGAATTATGTCTGGATCAGTGAGATTCAAGTATTATGCTGTTGTCGAATACGATTATGCGTCTTTAACTGAGGATGCCATGGAAGACTACAGATAAATGAGTGAGTACATCATCTACAGTTAGGATTACAAAGATAGGCAAGAAGAACTAGAAGATCTCATGGAAAGTTTTCCATTGAGGCTCCTAAGGGAAATCAAAAAATAGGAAGAATCTATTCTGTAATCGATCCAGAGGAAGTATCCTTAGTGCGACTACTTCGATATTAACATGGATAGACAGTAGCTGTATGAGTTTTTAGATGAAGAAGAGAAAATACAGAATTCTTTCCATTAAGAAATCGAAAGTGATGATGAGAAAAGAGAAGAAACTGAAGATGAAAAACTTATTAAAGAATGGGTTCTTGATACAAGCTCCGTTCTCATGCATAAGAGTTTCAGGAAAATTGCTAGAGAAATACCGAGAAGTAACGATTCGTTGTATTATGAGACATTACCGTTTAAAGTAAATCCGAAACACTACTCGAATGGGTTGAATTCTGTGTTCGTGCAAGAGAAGATTATGCTATTCGAGCATGAAAGAACTGAAATAATTACAGATGAGCTAAATGAACCTGTGGCACATTAGGATAATTCGAATCCACTGCCGAAAGAGTTTTGATTTTTTGTATTGTATTGTAATGTTAAGTTTTTCTGTTTGTTTTCATTTATTTGAGTTGAAGTAAGTATGTTAAGACAAGCTTAATAAGTTAAAAAATTGGATGGGAAAAATCATTAACGGGAAATGATATGAATACATATTTAAAAGATCAAATTGTTTTGACTGATAAAGATAATTACTTCAAGAATTGAATTTGCAAAATTGAGTTTAATTAAGAGCTTCTAAAAACTGGGTGGATCAGATAGGAATATGAGTTGAAAGAAACAAAAATTTTAATTTTTTTCTAGCAAATTATGCTAATAATGAATAGGAGGATGCTTTAGGAGAGCAAAGACAAGAAACAAAACTAAGAACAGAAGAAACTGAAGTTTAAACTAATCCCCCCTTTTTCACAATTCCCTCGGTCCATATTAGACATCAATTACCAAACTACAATACTCATTAGCTTTGCTTTCATGCACCATCTAAGGAATAAATCAAATCCATCGAAATCTTTGCAATTAACTGAATTTTTCCCCTCTAATAAGGAGTCTAATGTTTGATTGTTTTATTTAATTTTATTTTAAATTTGTTTATTTTTAGGGAAAAAGTTTTAAATGTGGAGAAAAATTTTTGTTTAGTTTTATGTTTATTTTTTGTGTTTATTTCTTCGATATTGATATAATATATGTAAATTCTATTTAGTTAAGGTTCTATGGTGCCAAGTTCCATGCCATTTTCTTGCGAGAAAAAGAGCACATATACGAAAGAATTAACGTTACAAGTAAACAGTGTTTTTGAGAAAGTAGCAGAATATTTTAATGTTGCAGTTTTGCGTAAAATTGTTTGACAGATGTAGTTGTTGATAATGACGATAGTGATGATGATTAGAATGTGATGATTTTTTGAAGCAGACAGTGATGAAAGATGATTTTTCGAAACTAAAGCGATGGACAATTTTTTTTCTCAGAATGCGATTAAAAACTGAAAGGGAATAACTACCCATTTTCAACGGACAACAAAAGTTGCTCGTAGGAGATTAAAAAACTAAATTGTACTGATCTCTGCCATATTGCTTTATTTTCTAAGGATTGTGCCTAGGGAAACTTGTGTTTTACTTCAAGTTTGTAGGCTCACAAAGAACTTTTTGTTCTTTGTTTTTGTTTTATTTATTTTTCCTTTTTTTTATTTAATTTATTACTTTTTTATTTTATTCTTTGATAGAGCATCCATCCCAAATGAGTGAATGAATATTCATTTCTTGTATTCAAATTATCAAATAATAATTTAAAAGAAATAATGAACGAATTTTAATTAATCTTTGTTTTTTCTTAATTTGCTATTATCTCTCATGCATTTTTTGATAAGTCTCAAAGATTGATCTCTCAAATTATTAAGATAACTCCTTATTAAAGACTTGAATATTGTTGGGTTCTGCAAATAAAACGATTCTTGATTTGATTATCTTCACGTTGAAAAATTTACAATTAAATACCAAGAAAGATTTAAAAGGAATAAACAAACACTAGCATCTAACAACTAGAAAGAAAATATGAGTCATCCATAAGAGCGTATCTGCGAGTATTCAGCGAATTTGACTTCTCCTTTTGAAGTTGAGGGTGCCCTATATTTGGTGTCTTAGAATGGAGAGATACTAAGCTTCAAAGAGAATCAATTGAAGGTCAATATATTAGATATTTGGCTGGATAATTATTTGAAATATTTCATTGAAAAACTATGTTTAAAATGAATAACAGTCATGTAGATTTTAGGAAATTAATGTTTCAATCTTTTATTATTATCAATCACAGAATGAATTCCACTTCACTGGGTAGCCATCATCTTTAGTCATCGATTCCAGTGGGAAAACCTTCTATCTTGCAGATATGGCACATTAATCGATATTTGCTCGAGTTGTAAATGAAACTGGTTAAGAAGAAATACACGAACTCATCAAGGAATATGAAGGAAAACCGCTATTAGGGCCACATTCTTTAGCAATCTCAGAGTAACTCAGTAACGAAATAACAGCATATTTCTTTGATACAAACCAATATTTTTCAAAAATGTTTGATTTATCATAAAATATTTTCCCTTAAAACAGACAGCCTAATCTTCACTGATTCAGGCCCCTTCGGAGAGACATCCATTGAAAATCCAATGGTAAAGCATAAACCACTAGATTGTCAATTATTGTTTCTGTATTGTTTCCTTTTTGCTCAACAGGGTAGTGTATACATGATCGATTTAGAAGACAAGTTCATTAGACCTTTAGCTTTGAACTGTCTTGCATATCCATCTGGATTGGCACTTTCAACTGATGAGAAAATCCTTTATGTCTGTGAAACTTGCAAGAATAGAGTCCTACGATTTGTCCTAACTCCTCAAGGTATCTTCTATTTCAGGTAATTAGCTTTGTTGTGAATCCGCTAGGAAATACACCTATTCATTAATTTATTTATTATTTCCCCTTCATAGTGTATTTGCAACATTTTCTGGTCGATTTGGTCCTATTGCTTGCACAGTTAGTCCTTCTGATTTGCTTTACGTGGCGAGATATGAATTTGCTTAGCTTTCCGATGAAGGTATGATTTCTGTATTGAACACTTAGAATGGTTAAGTACTAGAGACGATCACCTTGTTAGGTTCACCTGAGATTTCAGGACTAACTTTCTCAACATAGAAAAACAATATTCTGTATGTAACTGAGAATTCCAGCTAGAAATCATGCATCCGTGTTCTCATTCAAGCAGAAGAAAAAGATGACAAAAAAGGAAAAGATCTCAATGTTTCCCTTAAATGATGGGTTCATTACATGCACACAAAGTCAGAGAGAGAATACTTGTTTTCATGTATGTGTACGTGTGATTGAAAATAAGTAAAATTCGAGGGGAAATTGTTGAATAAAAAAGTGGATTTTACATTACTAATATTTATTTCAAAAATGGACAACCATTTCCACAAAATATTGAACAACAACAACTAAAAAGCACTCAAACCATTGAGGGAAATCCAATCTAATCATTTCTAGAGTTGTTCACTCACAACGAGAGTTGGACTATAGGCATCTGTGACTTTATTGTAGTCCACCATGAACTTATTCACTTCGAAAATCTAAACTGTCTTGTATGCTGAACCAAGTTGCTCATTCTGAAGGTTATTATCAAACAAACATAATATTAGAATTATTTGTCTTTTTTCTCCCTTTACCTCTCTTTTAATATGTATTTTATTTACTTTCGTTGACTTCACTGTATGAGTTGTTGATAAGACTGGATCAGCTAGGAATATATCTGAGTATTTCTACACCTGTTTGTAGATATCTTCTGAGATATTATACACAGATAAACAGAAGAACTATCCTTGCATATCACAAGCTACGAATTAAGCTGGAATCTCTCCTTTTGCTGAGATAATATGTGTGACTCTTCCTGTGAGAACAACATTTTAATTCACACCTTCATGCAAGCTACCTAAAGCAACAATTAAGTATTTTTCACTGAGAATCTTGTTTTGCGCACTAAGTGTTGCGGGAATTGTTGTAACTATGTTATTATAGATGTTTTTTTCAGTGAAATTTCCGTGATTTTTTATCAAAGCGGATATATCAGCGAATCTCTTTGAAATGTCAGAAATAAGAGAATAGGCATTTAAGGAAGAATCAAGGCGATCTGCTTGCTAATAAGCTACCACAGCACCACTATAATCTTGAAGATACTTCAAGATATTACCGCGATTGAAGAAAAGGTCAGGGTTCTTCACTGTACCGTAGTAAGTTTCCTATATGGGAAAGAACGAATAAATACATATGAAAATGAATTAAGAATATCCAAGATAATCGAAGAATTTCTGGTATTTTTACTGCGTTATTATAGCACTTCAATGCGTATCTAAGTTCATCAACTTATTTTTGACTCGCGAAATAGCTGCTGAGCATTGCATTTCCAACGACATACCAACTTTCTGGATCTTTCATATCAAGAAGTAATGCTTCTTTGGCAATTTTTACACTCTCCTCGATAACCTTATCCATCTGTTCAGTCACTCCACCGAAGCGCATCACAGTAGAAAGATATCTTAGTGCCTTCTTGTTCTTTCTGTTGCTCTAGAAAAAGTCAAATAAAACCAAGGAATTTAAGAAATAAATTTGCCTTTTCCTAAAGAAGAAAAATACAACCACAAAACCATATTTTACTTTCTCTAAAACTGTGTTGAAAGCCTTTTTTGATCCAAGAAAGTCTTTCTTTCTGCATAAAACTAATCCCAAGAGTATTTGACTCTCTTCATTTCCAGAATCAGCGCTCACCTTAATAGAAAGAATAGAAGTTCACAACAATAGGTCAGTTTAATTTAATGAAGAATACATAAAAACTATCGTTTTTTTTCCTTACATTGAGTTAAAGAAGTCGTTCAGCTTCAGCACTGTAATGAGACACAAGAGATAAAGATAATGCTTTTATGTAGTTGATTGCTTATTCGTCAGTGCTCTTGAGTGCTTCAGCCTAGCTTATAAATTCCTTTCCAATCTTAGAATACTTTTGTTCTTTGTCATCTTGGAAATATAACTCAGCTTCTTCAAAAGCCTTTTCAACTGTTTCTTTCAATGTTGCTACGTCAGCCATGATTATTTTCGTTTGTTTGATTTTCTTGGATTGCTTTTTTTTTTGGGATAAATTTTGGATATTTTGATTTTTGTTTTTATTATTTTTTGATTTCCCTCAACTTTTTGATTTAAAAAAAATATCTAATTCTTTTTGATTCCCTTTTTGATTTATAGTTTAAAGGTAAGCATATTTAGTATGTATGTGTTTGATGGGAATCTATAGATGTTTCAAGAGAAAAAGAAAGAAATATTAAAAATAGCATCCTTCCATAAATTTATGGATAAGTTGTATTTTATCTTGGATTCATTTCAAGATTAAGGTTTTTCAAATTCCTTTCTTGCTGCTTTAAGGTTCAATATAATTCAGAAAGAGATTTGTCTATTTTTGATCTTAAATATCGAATTTCAGCAATGATTAATGAAGATTCATCTCAATTTCGATGGTTTGTAAATTCTTAATTTTTGTTTTGCAAATCAATCTTAAAGCTAAGTGATTTAATGCACATAAATAACATACAAAAACTTTACATAATTTTACAAGATTTCTGATTTTATCTAATCCCTTTTCTTCCAAATCGAAGCCTTCTTTGTAATCATGTTTAAGAAGATATGCACGCAAGAACTTGCAATTAACTAATCAACGGATAGTCAAACCTTGCTTTGTAGAGACAATACAGTGTATTGCGGGAACCTAAAAGACTTAGTGGTTGTGTTTTCCTTGTGGATTGGATATATACTTTTGGATACATATTTCCTAGCTGTAGTTTCTCCATACTTTTGGGTAAACTACAACCCTGCAGTTACAATAATAGGGATCTTCTTGGGGATACCTGGATTATATAATGCTATAAAATGCTTCTCTACAGGTACAAAAATGCATATTAACTACCAACTTCAATTTGATTTGAGTAATGTTATATGCGTATTTGCTAATTGTGAATATTTTTGTAAAGATCCTGGTATTATTAAGAGACCATCAGAAGAAGAAATGATAGAAATTAGAAGATAATGTCTAAATTATCAATTGGAATAGAAACAACAAGAAATAGATTAATAGATGAATGAAAAGAATATCCAAAATAAAGGCAATGACAACATCAAGCAGGAGTTGGTTGGATAACAACAAGAATAAATTGAAGTTAACCAAGTGGTAATTCCTCTTGAACTCGTCAATGCTAGCCCACACAGCATGTAATTTTACTTGACAATTATCATAAAAAGGAAACAATATTCTCATTCTCAACACTATTCTTATCTTAATCTTTCGGAACTTCTAGCCATTCACCGGAGTCCAAGCAACAGCAATAACCTTAAGAAAATCCAGGAGCATCAAAAACCTCATTAGATTCTACCTCCAAGGAAACCTGTTAGATTCTTCATCAATCTCAACCTTCACATCAAGATTAAGACATCTCACAGGCCGATCAAAATACTCTTGATGATAAAATCGGCTAAGACTCAGGACACAATCAACAAAATTTCATTCAATAAAAACTAGTTTAAGCATTCGAAATTCAGCAAAAATATAACTATCAACCAGGAGATCTCTACAAAGAACGATACTGTCCAACTTGTTATATTTTCAGACCACCATTAGCTTCACACTGTAATCCAAAACATAATGAATTAGTCTAGTTTTGGATTCAAAACACAAACTATTCTTCTAAATATTTTGAATTTGTTTAGGTTCTCGCTGCAACAATTGCGTCCGTGGATACGACCATCACTGTTCCTTCATGGGCAACTGCGTGGGTGAACGAAATCACAGAAATTTCCTTTTATTCCTTATATTCACTACACTAGCTTGTTTGTACTATTTCTCTTGCTGCGTTGGTAGTTTCATAGAAAACATCCAACAACATTGGGTAGTCTTCTAAGATTTCTATGAATGTTCTGAGATATTCTACACATTCATTAGTATTCTAAGCCTATGTTTTTTAGGTTCTTTTACGAGATCTAGCAAAATTGAAGCATTCACTATGGGTGCTTTTGTAATAATGCTAATCTTCTCGTATTTCTGGATTCTAATAGAATCTAAAATACCATACTACGAAAACCCAGTTGTGCCTTTGGCTGGTGCTAGTTTCTATGGATCATCTATGTGTATGGTATTACCATAAATGGTATTCCATTGTTTTCTTGCTTGCATTGATTCCACTGTGAAGTAATAGGAGTATATCAGAAGAAGTAATTTACCTTTTAAAAAATGTAGCTTAAAAGGTGGAATTAGAGCATTTTATTAATTCCTTACATAGAAATTTCCTCCAAGTGAAATTCTAAGCGGATAGAAACAACAAGAATGAATTAATCTAGTGCATTTAATAGCTGAAAATTAATAACAACATTAACAAAATGATACATAAATTGCATAATTGTTTAGTGTTTAATATGGAAATAATCACATAAAATATGATTCTTTTAATAATTTCCATCCTTCTTCTTCTTCTTCTTCTTCTTCTTCCTTCTCCTCTTTCTTTTCCTGTATCTTCAATCTTATTCTTTCTTATTAGCTTTGATCCAATTCTTAAGATCTTCTTCAGTTTTCTTATAGAATTCATCTGTAACATTAACATTTTCTCCTAGAATTTCCTTCAGAATTACATTTATCGGTTTATTTGCATTATCCAGCACATGTCTTAAGCATTTCTACTTAAAAACATCCTATTCATGATTCATCTCTGCTGCGATGTTACTTTCTATCGCATTTGCTGCATTTTAAGTTTAAAGCATCTCGAAAATTCCATTTATCAGAGCCAACACATTCAGTGCAGGTGACCAACTTTCTTTCAGAACATCCAGACAAATATACCCAGAGGAGCTGATGTTACAATGGTAAATTGGTGTAGCAAACGAAAACTAAGGTGCTGAAAATGGATAATTCTCAGGGAATCTCAATAGAACTGTAAAAACTCCATAACTGTAGCAGCTTCCTTCTGGCCCAATAATCAATATTTTCCATTTGTCGATGTTATCCTTTTCAGGGAATACCTTCGCTCTAAATGAAAGCGGTTAATTTGCCATTAATTCTAATTCCTTTATGATTCTTTTCATTCGCCCAGCTGATTAGTTCGATTAGGGTTACACTTATCCTTATACACCAGTAGTTTATGCATTTTCTGATTTTGCAATGATTCCCTTGTATTTCTAAAGCGTTTCCTCCAAATCAGCTACAGATGTCTTCAATTTATCCTTATATGACACTTACAATCCTTCTGTATCGAATGGCTTATTTTTAATAGCTTCCAGATCAATTTTGACATCTTTTACCTCCATTTTACTGTTATTCAATGGCATATCTCTAGCTGCCACTGATAGAATCGTCTCAATCTCAAATAATTTCATTCCTGATATCAAATCCTCTGGACAATAGCATCTTCCCCCTGAAGCATGTGTGATTGTCTTCAACCCAACGCTGTCATGACTCACAACAAATGAATCTAAAATAATTCGATTTGCTACTATTCTCCTAGCAATTTCTTCAGGTTTGATTTTCGATGAATTATCTTCTCCATCAGTTAATGCAATGATTCTTAGAATTGTAGAAGGATGTTTTTTTCTAAATTCTAAAAGGCTATTAACACCTTCATCCAGCGCATCATAAATACTTGTACCACCACCAGCTGACGCGTCATCTACAAGATGAATAAACATATTCATGTCTTTCGTGAATTCACATTTTTTCTGGACACTTTCGTTAAACCAGAATAATTAAACTACATTATTGAATTCATAGGAAATTGTTTTATCAGCGAATGCGGAGAAAAATGCATTCACAGCGCCCATTCTGGATAACGCAGATTCGTTGAAGAATCCACCAGCCATTGAACCAGATACGTCAAAGAGAACTACGATTGCTTCTTTAGGGGAGTCATTTGGTTGATTAGTTTCACTGGTTTGCGATTCTACTAGCTTTACTAGACTTTTTAGAGTTAAATGATCGGAGAGGATTCCAGTATTTTAAAGGAGATATCCTTCTTCGTCAGTGAGATGGTAGTTGTCAGGTGAAGATACTGAATGTCCCATTTCTTTGAGTTTCTAAACTATGGACGCTTTTAAATTTTCGAAGGTCGCATTTGGGTTGCAGAAAGGAAGAACGAATTTAGTATCTTCAAATTGAACACGAATTGATTTCATGCCTAAGAGATTCCCCATTATGTTTGATGAATTTGTTACTTTTTCTGAATAAGGTTACCTGAAATTATGGTTAAAAGAGCTTGACTAATGTATTTTTGTTTATATATATTAACTACCAAAGAGATTAGCAAAGAGTTGTTTTTAAAGGCAGTGATCTTCATTCTAATTTTTTTGGGAAGACTGTTCTTGATAATCAGAAATCCTTAGGAAACGATTCTCCAAATAGACAGAAAAAACAGTGTCACCTTTAATTAATGAGCAGATCTGATTGAATATGATAGAAACCAATACATTAATTGAATAGATTAATTTGTTGGGAGAATAGACTTATCAAATAAATATCTTAATTCTATGTTATACTTAAATCTATTCTAAAAATAACTAGATCAATTAGAAATGATTTGGGAGAATAAAGGATAATTTTACCTTTAAAATTTGAAATAGTTAGCATCACAAATATTAAACTAAGATACATGAAGATTGAAGGTAATAAAACAATAAATCTTGAATATTGTGGAACTTATTAATTTTAAAGATTTAATTAGATAACTATTGAAGGGAAAAACAGTGCATAAGCTCTCAATTACATAGTCGAAATCATCATTGTCATTAGAATGATCGAATTCGGCTAAGGTTTCCAATAATAAAGTCACTGATAGAGGTAAACGGTGTACTACAGCAGTGATTAAGGACATGAGGTTCTATGTAATAATTCCATTTTAAATTATTTTTTTGCGATTGTTTGTGATTTTGAAATAACTTGAAATGCAGTAATTTTCTTCCAAATATTATCTAAAAACAAGATTAGCAAATATCTTAAGTGAAGTATCTTTGTGGGGGAGAGGATTGATGATAAAATGATTTAAACAAATAAACTATTATGTATTCACAGTAGTAAGTTAGTTTTTAATATTCGAAAAATATGGCATAATTCATTGATTTTAACAACGAAAATCAGATGTTTTGAAAATAATTACAATCACCTAACTTATCGTAAAATTAAGATAATATGATTTCTTTTACATGTAAAGCAGCACAAAAGCTAAAAGTCAATTGAATGAAAGAATTAGTAATTGATAAGCAATTCAGGTTTTGTAAATAATTTGAGTCCAATCAAACAAAAAAAAATTTAAAAAATAAAGATTGATTTAAAATTTGCCTTTTGTTAATTCTAGCCGAGATCCAGTCATCCGCCCAAAAACAGTCTAAAATAAGGTTCATTTTGAAAAAAGGAATTAGCTATTCAAGCTTTAAATCTCTTGTATTTTTACCCTTAAAATTGGTGATTAAAACAATATTTTTTTCAAGTCTATGGTTTTATTTGTGTTACTGAAAATTAAAATAATAAAATTGTTTTTGTTTAATAATGAACTGGCATATACAGAATAGATGAATCTATCCATTCTATTGACATATGCAAACATAAGAGATGGAATTTAACCTCTCCTTCATTTTGGATAAGTCATATGATTGTAGTTTCCTGATAGTTAAATCTCATGTTCCATGTACTTTTGTTTTCTGTTGAACGTCGAAGTGCACATAGCTCTGGGATCATCTGGATGAAGGAACCCTTGTATTCCCCTTTGTCTGTTGAAGGCAAAATCATGTGGCAACCATGACCAATCTGCGTAGCTAATCCCGTAGATTTCTTCGAGCACACATGAAGCAATGTAATCTTTCATTCTAAGCCTAGTGTACTCATCGTTCTTCAAGGGTGTGCTGATCCAGTAATATGGCAAAAGATAAGTGTAGATCTCGTGACCACAGTAGATCGCACAAAGTAACGTGATCCACTGTGCAAAAGCACCATCAGAATTCAGGGTATTTTCTTAGAAATCCCTGTACATTTCGTAAGTACTTGAAAACGGAAATCCATGGGAAGAATCGACTTTCGGGTACATGCCGACCCAGTTAGCTAAGTCGGGGTGATCAACGAACATCTCATACATCATTTGTTACCTGGCATAGTAGAACCTCATGCCCCAGATTCGTCGTTGGATTCTGAAAGCATCGTATTTTTTCTCACCAACGATGCTGTTTAGCATTCTAGTGAACCACCAAATACCGTTTTTATGCCAATTATTCTTGACTTGTAGAAAAGTGCCTTTGAAGAGACCCATGAGGAAAGAGCAGGAGAGTTAGTGAAGTTTTGATCTTTATTTGTATTTTAATTGTTATTGTAGATTTAATAATTTATTTATTGCAAAAGTTGAGATCCGAAAAAGAGAGGATTTATTAGATAAAAGGAAGGAATTCACCACAGTAAACGACCAATGGCAACGATACGATAAAGCAATGTAAATATGTATAAAATCATCCCAAATGCCGATAATCACACCGAGATTACAACTGATGTTTTATTCTGTTTTGTTAATTTCGCAAAGTCATTGAATTTAGATGAATAGATAGGATTTCAACCTGGGAAAAGATGAATAAAGATATTATGAAGATTCCTTTAGTTTTCTCCCACTTGAGATTCTTTAGTGATTCAGATAAATATGAGACAATAGGGTGGACTATATTTGTTCCAGAGTTCTTCTTTTGGAAGATATTGTAAATTACTCTGAGTGATTATTCACTGCGATTTACACTTTCCCAGAGATTTAATTAAGGCAGAGAGTAATGAATTTGAATCCTTTTTATGGATCTTACCCAGATTAATTGATTTCCTTTGATTTTATGAAGAGACCATTAATATTAATTAAGTAATAAGAAAATTTGTAAGGGCTTGACTTATTTAGTACGATTGCTTATTCAATAGGTTAAAAAGTTGGTTTTGTACTTTTCAAAATGCGAATCAATAGTGTTTTAGTTGGTTAGTGTTCAAAGCAATGTAGATGGTTTTGACAAAGTTCTTTATTTTTTTATGAGTAAAAAGGAAACAAAACGAAACTTATTACAGAATCTATGCTCTTAGAAATTCATCTCAAGATCAATATTTCATTGAGCATTGTAAAGTTAAAGATTTCACACAATACTTTAATGACTGGTTTTGAAGAATGATTAAGTAAGTAGAATTAATGATGCGTGAATAATAAGAGTTTTTTGCTAAAAGTAGATTAAACATTGACAATTAGAAAAGTATTTTTGAAGCGAAGATAAATTGTAAAGAAAAGAATATCAGATTTATAAGAGTGCTTTAAGATAAATAAGAGCTTGTAAGGTA
>Ga0302271_10001420_pt1 | contig 23001 bp, 20 predicted proteins | sample III_Bog_N1_1_FD_198767 | JGI IMG/M metagenome (GOLD analysis project Ga0302271, IMG submission 198767) | Peat permafrost microbial communities from Stordalen Mire near Abisko, Sweden - III_Bog_N1_1 | ecosystem: Environmental > Terrestrial > Soil > Wetlands > Peat | place: Sweden: Abisko... | reverse complement strand
GAGGAGGAGGAGGAGAATGTAATTAGCAATGGGGAGCAGTAAGAGAATGGAAGGAGTGATAAACTTGATAATTCAAGTAAAGAAGAATTGGATAATATTACGAGAAAGATTGAATTCAAGAATGATGGGTAGTCTGAAGAAAAGAACTAAAGGGTATTATCACCTTAAAGAATAACGGAATACTCTAATTCACCTGTGGTTGTATAAAAAAGCAATAATAATAGGAAAGATAGTGGCAATAACAACAGTAATAAATAGTCTAGCAATGATTAAGTAGAAGAAATGATCAAAAAAGCTAAGAAAATGGAAAAAGTTGAGGATAAAGTAGATTCAAGAAATAAAGGAAGTTCAAAGGACAGAAGAGAATCACCATTCAAATAAGAATAGGAGAATGATATTGAAGTAAGTGAAAAAGAGAACAAACAAGGAAAACAAGAAGTAAGTGCGAGTTTAGCAATGAATAAGACTGTGAAAACAGAATCAAAATAATAATAATAATAATAGCTGTCAGTGGAAAGATAGAATAAATAAGATTAGACATTAACTGAGAACTTAGATTTGCAAGGAACAATCAAAAGGAAATAATAGTTACAGCAGGCATAGTAGCAATTTTCATAGGACATAAAGTAGCCATCGCAGAAATAAGTTTAGCAATAAAAATAAATTAACTAAAATGAATAACCTAAACCACCTGCATTTGATGGTAGAGATTAGCCATAAGTTTAGAAATAGTCAGCTTAGACTAAATCAGCTTTAGAAAAGTAGATAATATAATAAAATAAAGAATAATCAGAGTAGAATTTACATGCATAACAATAGCATATTGCATTCTTAGAGAATCAGCAATTATTATCAGCGCAGCGAGAATAATAATTAAACAATCAGGCATCTTTGAAGCGTATCATGGAAGAAGAGAAAGCTCTTCTTGATAAGCAAGAAACACTTGAATAAGCTGAGCGATAAAGGAGAAAGCAAGAAGAAGAACATGAAAGAGCAATTCTAGCTGAAGAAAGAAGATAGCTTGAAGCTGAGCGTGAAAGGATTGCTGAGATGAATAAATTACGAGAATCAGAGAAGATACGATAGAAAGAATAGCTGAAAAATAATAGTGAAGAAACGATTAAATAATCTCAAAAACGAGAGGAATAAGATTTGAAATTACGTAGAGAATCCTTAGAGTAACAAAGGAAATATGAGATTCTAGCGAAATAGCAGGAAGATTTAAGAATCAAAGAGATAAATCAGCAGAAACTACGCGAAGATGTTTAGAAGAAAGAAATGGAGAAATAAAAATAATTAATCAAGGATTTCTTAGAGAAATAATAAACTAGTTCTGCTGCAGAGAGAAAGGAGTTTGAAGAGCGGTATACTGCGTAATAAGCTGAAATGAAGAGGATCTAAGAGTTACAGACATAACAGTAATAGCAATTTGAAAAATAACTCGCTTTAGCAGTTTAAGCGCATAAAGAATAGCTTGATGTACTTTAAAGAAGCAGAATGATTGAAGAAGAGAATCAACAAAGACATTAAACTTAGGGCTAATCAGAGGTTAGTGATAGCTACATAATGAATAGGAATGTGATTAATGAAGGACTCATTGATACGGATAGAATTTTGTAAGAAAAAGACAGACTTCTAAAAGAAAAAGAAGTAGCACTGAAATAGTAAGTGGAGGAATAGCTTGAGCTGGAAAGATAGAAATAAAGTATTAAAGAAAGAGAGTTTGAATTAGCTTCTTAACAACATTTAGCGCTCATTCAGTAGTAACAGGCGTAGCTTGAGTAACTAAAATAATAATAATTACAGCAGGAGAAGCATGCGTAGTTGATATTAAAGGAGAGAAACAATATTGAGGCAGAATACAAGAATCTCAAGAGTGCTAGTAAAGAATAATAATAAAAGAAAGAGTAACCCTCCCGCGTAGACAGCTTCAAGGGGAAGGAATTAAGTGATTAGAAGGTCAAGATGGATAATAAGAAATAGCAGAATATTGAGATTTAAGAAGAAATTGAAGTAAATGAGAGATTACAGAACGTTTAGGAATAAAGAGATAATTAGAATAGGAATAGTAAGAAAGAGTAACAAGAATAAGAGCAGAAGAGGTAACATGAGATGGCGTAACAGTATTAAAAAGAATAGTAATAGCAAGAGTTGAGGAAAATAGAAGAAGAAGAGAGAGAAAAGGTTAAGAGTAGATCGGTATCTAATGAGACCAAAGCTAGAGAGAATAATCAAGAAGATAATGGAAGTAGAGTAGATAGCAAGATTTCATCTTAGCAGGAGTAATATAATTAGTAGAAGTAGTAATAATAATAGAATTAGTAGAAGTAGCAGTAGTAGTAGTTATTGCAGTATGAAGGTTCACAATCAAGATAATAAGAATCAAGGAAATAAGATAATGTTGTTGTGATTGTTGAAGATGACCACATTAATGATCAGGAGGAGTTAACAGAAGAAATACATGAGCATCGAGAATAAGGCAATATGAATGAAGAAGTAGATGAACTGCAGGCTGATGAATAGTCTTAGAATAGCTAAGAGGAGCATCGTGAGCATCATGAAGATGACTACAATGAACAATACTAAAATGCAGCTGATAATGATGATGAAAACGATAATTATATTAATCTGTACAGCTCTGAAAGCAGCCATCTGAATCAAGAGCCATAGACAAGAGAATAACAGTAATAAGGATAAGGATAGTAGAATGCTTAACATGATGACTAAGATGGAGATTATGAAGAGACATATAGTTTAGAAGTAGAGGAAGGATAGATACGCTAAGAGGTTAGATAAGATTAATAGAAAGCACAACAACAACAGCAACAGCAAGTTAAATAATCCAGTTAGCATAGCAATCCCAAATAAAGCAATATTAACCCTGCTCGGGAAGAATCGAATACTGCCAATCGGATAACTCAGCAGAAATAGTCCTAAAATGATCTATTAAAGGAACAACAATCAACAGCACAGAGTAATAACAATGCTCCTAATCCTGCAGCAAATATCTAAAAGCTCTCAGCTAAATCGTAAGAATGCGAATACCTTTAACTTTTATTCTTTGTAAAAGCCTAAATTATTTTTTTTTTTCTTCATTTTTTGCTTTTTTTAGCCTTCGAAACAAGTAACTAGCTGAATAGCTTTATGAACTGGAATCTGAGATTGCCAGATTGCAACAAGAAGATGATAATACTATAAATAGAAATCAAGACATGCCTTCATAGTAAGGATAACGAGGCAAAAGATAGAAGTAATAAGCTGAACCTTTGGAGAAGGTTATTGCTGAGGAAAACGAAGAAGATGGATTATATAATTAAAGTGCAGGGAAGGATAAGAATAAGGCACGTAAGATTGTCTCTGGAAAATAATAATCATATGTTATCGGCGGTAATAAGCGAAAGCTTAAGAATAATAAGGCAGGGGGAGATGGAGATGAAATGATTCCTGGATTGAGGTTGTATGATCATGCTATGGATTAGATCGAAAGATTGTAAGAGAAAAAGAAGAATATGTTTAAAGTAGTTTTATGTAATTTTTTGTTGTGTTTTTTAGAAAGAAGAAGCAATAGCAGACAGTCATTCAACGTGAGTAATAAGAGTTAGCTAAATGCACATTCAATCCGCAGATCGTCTCATAGAATCGCATGCTGTATTTTACAGGATTAGAATTCAAATTTTATTGATAGTGATTTGTATTTTGATTCAATTTCATATTTTAGTGATGAGTTTCACTAGCGGAACGAGCGCTGGATGGCTCGAAAGGAGGAGCGCATCTAGCAGATCTCGAGTATTGAACGAGAAAAAGAAGTTATCGGATGTACTTTCTGTCCAGAGTTTTATTCCCCGAATAAATATGCTGAACAAAACTAAGCTGGCAATGCTGATCCAGCAGCAATGTATCAAAGGTAAATGGAGTGGAAGATCAAGGTAAATACATAGGTTCTGCTGAAGAGAGAAGCACAAGAGATACTCCTCAAGGAAGTAATAATACAATTATTTATATTTGATAGAGAGAGAGAGATTTAGTGATATTTTACATATTTTATGATGTAGTTGTCAAATGAGATCCATAACTCTGGGATGATGTATAAATCGATTGTTAGTGCAGTTGCTGCTCCTGCTGGTGCTTCATATGATGGACTAGGACATTAAAGTAGCTACAGTTCAAGATTAAATAGAATACTCTATCCACCAGGGGGCTCAAGTAGAAAAAATTACTAGAACTACAATGAATAATATTATAATTCTCATGAGGAAAAACTGCAAGGACAAGTAAGGAATGAGCAGACAGGAGAAATAAGGGATTAGTAGTTGTAGCTTGATGCTGGTTAGAAGCAGTAACTAATACAGTTGCTGCAGGCATAGTAGGAAAACAGATAAAGATTAAATGAGAACAGTAAATGCAATGAAGTTGATGCTAGTAATGCAAAGGATATTGCGGAATAGATAGCGTAGATCATGAGATTCAGTAACTACTGTGATACTAATGTAAACGATTAAGAAAGATTTTTGTATGGGCATTGTGATTGAAGTTTAACATATTTGTTGTTGTGTTGGGGATAGCTTGAACTTGAAGGAATGCTAGCTGGCAGCGAAGGCGGGAAGAATCATGATAGTATCGGCAGCAGAAGGAAAGCATAGAGATCTCCAGGTTAATAATCTTCCGTTTCCTCGTTAGTTCAGAGCAAGCAATTAAAGGATAATTCTAAGTAGCTGAGGGACTCAGCTCATGCAGCTCACAGAAAGGCAGACGAAACCAGGAGAGTAAAACTCGAGTTTAATGAATATTTGTATGTCCTATTATTTTTCCATTCTAATATTCTTTGGTATTATGATATCTAGAGATAAGAAGATTTTGCTCGATTAAGTGAAGATTTCCAGTTAAACAAACCTATTGAGATCACACGACACCCGATCTTGGCTGAACTCAAAGAATACAATGGAGCGATTGATGATAGAAACATAACTATTTCCAAGAATCGATATGTACTAGCTGCTACCAAGTAACAAGAAGGTGAGTAGCAGGAGATAAAGGAACATAGCTAAGAGATAGAAAGAAACAAATAATAGGAAATAGGATTGCTGAAATAGTAGTAGTAATAGTAGTAATTGAGCTAACAATAATAGAACATCCAATAGATTTAATAGTACTAATAGCAGGAACTGTAAGATTAAGGATACCATGAAGAAGCAGGAGAAGAAGAGGATTATTAGGAAGACCAATAGGAGCATGAACATGATGAGCAGCATATTCATTAGGATTGGGAGGGTGATAGCCACACTAATAATGCTGATGGATTGCCTTAATAGGAATACACTGCTCCAACATTCGGAGTGTTTGCATAGAATAATAATAATAATAATCCTGCTTACCGATAGATGTAGTTTTAGTAGAAACTGCAGCAGCAACAGCAATAACAAATTCAGCTCTAACCAGACAGAAGTAAGCACAATAGAAGAAAAAAGAATTGGATGTTGGATGTTATTTTAGAATTATGATGATTTATGCTTTTTTGTTGTTGTTGATTAGCTGACTTGATAATCGGTGAGAATCTTCAAGCTAGATTTGCAGGGGAGCAGCAACAACAGCATGAGGAGCATGATGAGCAATAGCATGATCATGATGCGCATGTGCAGGATCATGATGAAAACGATGAAGACAATGAAAACGATGATTGACAATTATAACATCCTAGACAGTGAGCTAGAAGAATTTCTTAGACTTGGATCAATTAATATATTGAACTCTTTATTCTGTCTCTCAGTCTTTTTACAGACTAAATAATATTATTACATCGCATTTTATCAATATGTTAATTAATATTTATGTGCACATGCTTTGTTCTTGATATTATCTTTCTTGTCTCATTATATCATTCATGTTTTTGACATGATCAGATACTATTCTATTATTTTATACTAGATTTTAATGTTCTACTTTCTTCTTAAGAATAATCAAAGAAATCTATTGTATTGTTTCTTATTCTTCTGGTATTTTCCTTACTTCTTCCCATCTACCAATCAAACAATCTTCTTATTAAAAATACACCCAAACAAACACTCTTTTTGTTATCTCAAATTCACACAAACCTACACTTATTATTTTTGTCTGTCATTCTCATTCTCCATAGATTGTATTCAAAATGATTCGTGTGGGGTTAGTCCTTGTTGCAGCTGGATTAGGTAAGTAATTGTTTCTAGTTATTTCCTCTTCTTATCTGTCTTTTTACTTATTTCTAGCCATCAAAGGTACGATCAAAGTTTATCGAGAGATTAAACTAATGTCTCGAATGGCTGCATAATAATATGAAGCGACTGGAAAACAGTAGAACAACTTTGAGAGAGGTGTTGGATTTGAGCCAGTAATGACACATACGGAAGCATAACATATTTTAGGAGTATATAAGTCTGCAGCGGATATCACAAGGGAAGACATTGTAAAAAGACACAGGAAACTAATGATGATTAATCATCCAGATAATAGTAAGAAATAAAGGAGGAGAAGAGAAGAGAGAGAAAGATTTTTAAATGCTTGGACGAGATGTAAGTTTATGGATGTTTTATTGTTTGTGGTTTGTGAAACACAGAAGGAAGCATGTATATATCAACGAAGATCAATGAAGCAAAGGAGGTGCTCTTGAAGCAATGATTTAATAAATAGAAGAAAGGCAAACAAATTTAGATTGATATCTTAATTACTCTATTATCGAAATTAAGAACTATTATGGAAACTATCTATCTCCCTAAACAAGGAATTACTAAATCATTAGTGTTTAATACATATTACATTTTTCTAAGAATTTGTAATACTTAAAAAATGTAAAATAAAGTAAGATAATATATTAAATTTTAGTTCATAAATTTTAATTAATTATTTATTCTCTCTTCAGATTTCAATCAAAAATCAAATTAAGTTCTTATTCATGCATGCATTGAGCCGTTAATAATAAAAAACAAGAAAATTAGTTTGAACGACAATCTTTTAGGTGTTATAATTATTGATCTTTACCTCCAAATTTCGTGGCACAGACTGTAGCAAGTGTGATTTCTTTTACTCCTAAAGGAAAGAATACTTTTTTTGAAATTTCTTGGAATTTTATTCCGTAGAGGAGAATAATAATAATAGATTTAATAGAGAGAATACTAAACTTTCATTTGGTGAAAAGAAGGGAAATTATTAATCAATGTTTGTTTCTCTTTCTTTTTTTGTACAATATTTAAACTCAACAAATAAGGTAAAGTCATTATTTTTCAATAGAAATGATTAAGAAAAATAGGAATTCCTTTTCAGAAGTTGAAAATTAGAAATCCTTTACAAATATTTGTTCTTCAATTAACTTTCCTTTTGAGTTGACTGTTCTTGACCATGCTTCTTGCTTTCTTTCCAAAATATCTTCCCTATTAAATCATGAAACAATGATAGAATCAATAAATTACTTTCTTACCTCAGCCATAATACGCGCCATCTTTCCACTCTCCTTCATATCTGATCCCATTATTTTCGAACAACTCGCCTATTAAATTATTGAATAATGCAAGAATCAAAAAATTACTTTTCTTACCTTGACCATGCTGCTTGCTATCTTTCCACTCTCCTTCATATATGGGCCCACTTTTCCAGATTTTCTGGCCTATTAAAACATTGAACAACGTAAGAACTAATAAATCATTCAATAAATCTCTTTTCTTACCTAAGCCATGCTACAAGCCATCTTTCCACTCTCCTTCATATCTGTTCCCATTATACCAGATTTTCTTTCCTATTAAAGTAATGAATATTGTTAGAACCAATAAATCACTTTTCTTACCTTGACCATGATACTAGCCATCTTTCCACCCTCCTTCATATCTGTCCCCATACTTCTAGATTTTCTTGCCTATTACAGAATTGATCAATGTTAGAATCAATATATCGCTTTTACCTTTGCCATTTTACTTGCCATCTTTCCACTCTCCTTCATATATGTCCCCATACTTCGTGATTTTTTTGCCTATTAAAGCATTAATAATGTTAGAATCAATAAACATTTCAATAAATCACTTTTATTACCTTGACCATGTTACTTTCCATCTTTCCATACTCCTTCATATCTGTCTCCATTATTCCAGAAGTAGTTGCCTATTAAAGCAAAATAGAAAATTTTAACCATTAATAAGAAGTTATTCTCTACTTACCTTATCCATTTCTTATGTTATCCGTGGTCTCTCCTTCGTAGTACCCATCATCATATTGAATTCTTTTAATCCTATTATGAAATGTTCATATAAAAAGAGATTGAAAATAAATTGTGAATTTAAAATTAAGTGAAAATGAAACAGAAAAAGAAAGCTTTTTGAGAAGAAATCTTTGTCAAGGAGTAACATTAATAAGTCAAACAAAGATTTATCTTCCCATTAAAAATAAGATCTCGTTACTTAATTTTTCTTTTTCTTTACTATTATTGTGGAAAGCTTTTCTATCATTATGATTGTAGAGATGTAGATTATTTAAAGAGAATTTCTTTTGTAAAAATCTTTTGAGGCAATAAGAGTGTCCATTAAAATTATTATTTATTAAGGGATGCTAATGAAAAGCATGAATAAATTATCTGTAGAAAAAGGCAAATCCACTCCTCTTTAGCAAGCAAATAAAGAAAATAAATAAACAATTTAATTACTCTGACCCAGGAGAGTGGAGAGATTAAAGTATTTTATGTAGCTCAGTGATAATCTCTTCAGGTGAGGCTCGATCTTTTGGGGAGGTTTCTAACATTTTAAATGCAATCTTCACAATGTTTTAATGTTTGAATTAGGTGATATCTGAAAATTTCCCCTCTTTTATTTGAAGCATCTAGGAGACTTCATGATTACCACATAGTCTAAAGAGAATTAATCCAGCTGAGAACCAATCTGATTCAATTTAGGATTTTTATTCCTAGCTTTGCTCTGGGGCTTCATAACACAAGTTGTATTCTTTATTCTTCTATTAAATCCTGCTTCCTAATGATTATGTAGAAAATCCAAAGTCCGCTAATTTGAGAGAGTTTTTAGAAGAGAGAAGGATGTTCTATGGCTTAAGATTGCCATGAATAATTTTATTCTTCTTGAGAAAAATTAACCCTTTGAGAACTTCTATAAACATAGTAATTATCTGAGAATCGCTGATGTTAGGATTATTTGAAACGAATGCTTCTAAATTTCCATTTTCTTCGAAATTCATAACCAAAAAGAAGTAGTTGTTCTCAAAGTCAGTTAGCATGTCAAGCAGATTGACAGTGTAAGGAGATTCGAGTTCCTTCATGATTACGAATTCTTAAGTGAAACTAAGGATCTACTTGTAGCTTTCAATGTGTATCTACTTGATTACTACTATTCTTTGATTTTAGATCTTTCGACATAGCAGAACTGCACCTAAGGAGCCGCATCCAAGTTTGCATTTCACTTCATATCCTCTTTCTGCCAAATAATTATATGGTGAATAGACATCAGTTGCCCTTTGGTACGAATATTCTTTTAAAAGCATTGCTGCTATTGTACTTTTATTCATGATTATTGTTTTGTATTTGCTGCTATTTATTCTTTTATTTTTTATTTTTTTTATTAAGTGAGTTGTGGGTGGTTGAGATTTGAATGTTGATGGTAACAGGGTAGAGGATTTTAGAATAAAGATTAGTATAGTTATGAGTAGGCTGGATTAAAATGAAGGAGGAGATATTTAAGAAGGGTAAAGAAATATTTACTTTAATAGTATTAATTTATGAGTTATTTACGAAAATGTAGTACATTTGGAGAGAAACTCCCAGGGTGCAAAATCAAAAAATAGTTGATTTAAGTACTAATATTAATCTTAGTCATAGCGTGAAATTTTCGTTTTTGATTTGTTTTTACTTTTCAAATAGTTAATTACTTTCGATGAAGAAGGGAGGTATTTTTATTATTATTTCTGATGATTTTTATTATGTAAGAACAAATATTCTAATTATAGCTAGAAATGAAAGATATTCTTAAAAAAATTATCAAGAAATAGATTGAACATATTCCTGCTACTGTTATTGCTATTTTTAAATCTGCGCATTAGTTGAGAATAACTGAGAAAGAAGAAAAAAAGAACAGATATTGTTTTGTCAAAATACAAAATCATAAAGAGAAAGTTAACAAAGTAGAAAGGCATAATTTTTGTAAATAACTAAAACTATTAATACGAGCAAGGGAGGAACTTGATATTATCCAAAGATTCATTAATTCAAAATAAAAAATTGATTGTTCGTTTGGTTCTTAATAGACAGCAAACAATCAGAAAAATAATATCTGGTCCAAAACACAAAGTGGTTTTTTTATTAATTTCTTTCTTTTCTGAGATTGTCGTCTTTATGATTTCGAAGATCCAGGCAGTTAACAATTAATTGTTATTCTCGTGAAAAAATAGGTAATACTGGTACCCCCTCTCAAGAAAAGGCACCAGCGCCCCCCATCCCCATCCAGTCAATTTCACTTCGTTCCATTCCGCTTCTGTCCTCCTCCCCGCTGGTCGACACTTTATTATGTAAAGACCAGTATTACCTCTTTATCAGAACCCCTTTATCAAACAAAAATAAAATAATTTGTTTTAGCTGTTTCTTGTTTTTATTTGTAAAAACAAATTGAATCAGATCAACGATTAAACATTATTTAATAATAAACAAATTTACTTTATCAAAATAATGGTTTTTAGCCTAAAATTATCTAGCTACTACTCTGATTAGAAGTGTTTTAACTCTTCTCGTTTTATTATATAAAACATATTCCTTTATGGAAGTTTAATGAAGGTCCCATTTTAGAATTTTGTCAAAATTTACATCCATTACAAAATATTTTATTTTCTAAGTGACTGAATATGAAAATAAATATCTTTTATTATTCTATGCCTTTTCAATTCTCAAATATTAATCATTTTTATAAAAAATATGCTAAGGAGGAGGGGGAGTTGTAACGCTATTTTGAAATTCACGATGTATTCTTTATCTTGTTATTATGCTTTATTGTATTTGTTGATGTGTATGAACCTTCCAAATAGAAAGAGAGAAGAAAATAATATGGGATTGAAAATATGCAAATATCTCTCTCCCTTTATATATTTTTTGATTTCTTTTTCAATTCTAAGATTAATTTCCAAGGATAATTAGTTTTAGAAGTGGTTAGAAAGATCTGTGTGTTTGAGAGAGCTACACTTTCTGAATAATCTCAAAAATAATCAAGATTTCGAGAGATTGATTTTAAAGATAACAAATCTCTTCAAAAATACACAAAACAAGTCTCAAACTAACTCACAGCTCACATCACTTATCTTTCCTTTTCTATGAGCGTTGAAGAGTCATAACAGGATAAAAGCTTACTCTCAGAGTCTCTCGGTTTTTTCTAGAAATTCAAATAGCAGTTCTTCGGAAATTTTGTGACTAACATCGACGCGGATAATGATGAATCCTCGCAGCATACTGGATATGGCTCAGACGACGAGAAGAATAAATTAGATTCAAATTCCATTCAATCTGAAGATGATGTCAGGGCTCTAATCATGAAAACATCTCAGAAGACTTGGCGTTTAGATGATTTCGAAAAAAAACAATTCTTGAATGTTAATTTCTTCTAAGAACTCCAACCTGGTGAAACATTCTGGGATTTCTACAAGAAACTAGTCTATTCTGTGCATCCTGAGATCATAGCCAAGAAAGAGTAGATCTAGAAAATGTCTTTCGATGAGATACTCCAGCTGAGCAGTGAGTACTCCAATGCAAGACGGGAGTATCTACTTGCTAAGAGAAATCATAACAAAAAGTCCAAATCAAAGGATAGCGATGACGATGAAGAAGAACATGGCAGTGATATATTCGGAAAAGGATCAAAGGATAAACATTCTGGGTCAGTTGATAGCTAGAATTCATCTGGAGATCATTAAACTGCCTCCTTCGATAGAGGACACGATTATTCTTGGTTTAAGACTGTTCCGATTACAGATAAATCTGAAATTAAGCGAATGGGAAGAGATTTCACTATTGAAATCTACAAGGATAATCTTGATGATATCAATCCACTTTTCGCAGAATATCCAAAGCATGATAATCCATATGTGGATATTTTCCTGCATAGAATGGAGAAGTTTAATCATTGGTAGACGACGAGATTGCTCAGCATGGGTTTCTTGTGCACGTTCCCGATATTAGGTGAGTGGAGAGTTTTTGAAACATAAGGCATGATTTTTATTTTGCTTTGGTTATGATATTTCATAGTTGGAATGGTGCTTGCAAGACAAGTACCCATGAATCTTGGTGGAGGTGACATGTTCAAGATTCTCAAGAGTAAAATGGTGTACAAGGGAGGGTTTCATGGGACAATGAACAGAAGAGAAGCTGGACTTGTTCTTGGTGTAAAACAAAGTGCTACCAAAGAAGAAATCAGATCGAGACATCGTAAACTCATGGTGTTCAACCATCCAGATAATGGTAAAAATGAATAGAGACTTTGGGAGGTTTTTTGCGATAGTAATGCTGTTTAATTTGGGGCAATTTGAAGGTGGATCATAGTATATTGCAGCGAAGATCAACGAAGCTAAAGAACTCATGCTCAAAGGAGAAGTTTGAAGTGGAGAAAAAAGAAAGAAGAGATAAATAAATAGAGGGAAGATGAGAATAAATAAATAAAGATTGCAATTAGATTTATATTGTGTTATTGTAATGTATCCCTTCTCTTGAATGTCATGTGAATATTAATGCTCAAACTACTTCTTACTTCTCTTCGTTTTCTTGATGAACACTTGAATGACTTCATTTTCATTTTTCTTCAAGAAATTGCACATAATCAAATACTCAAGCATTGAATTAAGTCTTTCGACAGTATCAAAAAAGATATTTGCATTTTAGAAAAAATAATAGACAGAAAAAGACAAAAAAGCTACTTTAAATTAACATCAAGCAGGTCAAAAAATGCAGTCAAACTTCATTCCAATCATTCTCGCAGGAGGGTAAGCTAAAACCAAGGGACAGGATATAACAAATATGAGCTAGGAATATAAACCCAATATAATCATAGTAGCTTTGTTAAAGCTATTCTTCATTCCTTTTTTTTCTTTGCTGTTATCAGTTCGGGAAGTGAACTCTATCCTCTCTGTGAAAAATATCCAAAGTGTCTACTGCCATTGAATAATCAGCCACTGATTATCTATCAACTGTAGAAGTTGAGTTTATATGGGTACACGAATGCATTGATACTCGCTGGGAAGAATGCTACAAAGATAGATCGATATCTGAAGGAAAACTACCATGGAAATGTTAAATGCGATGTCATGAGCTTACCCGAAGATAAAAAGGAAACGACATAAGCTATCAGATATGCAGCTAATAAAATCAATGTAAGTTTGCAGGAACAAAGGAAAAGAAAGAGGAGAAAGGAGAGGGGAGGATTAAGTAGTTTCTGTGAAGCTGATATGTTTTAACATTTTTCTTTTTGTGCTTGTTTGCAGCGAGATTTCATTTTGATTGCAAGTGATACGATAACTGATGTAAACTTGGATGAAATCGTAGAGAATCATATACTCTCTGGAGCTGTACTCACAGCTGTCCTCAAGGAAGACAAGATATCAGAAGAAACATCTAAAGTCATCAATCCAAGCTCGCTTGCTGTAGTTCAAGCTGAAAGATGTGTTCTTATATTTTCATTCAGACACTCTTTTTTCTTATATTATTCTCTCCTAGGAAGGTCACGACGTGTTTCTGTTAAGTAGTGAGACGAATTCCAAGAGCAACCCTGCGATCTTGCATATCCAACCATTCTAAGATATCAAAGCAAATGGACTTAAAATCAAAAAAGCGATTCTCGCTGTGCATCCTTAAGCTGCTATCAAAACGAACTTAGTCGACTCACACATCTATGTTTGCTCACATAAGCTACTGAAGATTCTAGACGGGTTGGATAAGAAAATCGCGGAGAGTTTAGAGTCTTGGAAGGATGATTTTTTACCATTTTTAGTGAAAAATCAATTTAACGAAGAGCTAATTAGTATTCTCAAGGAAATTGAAAACTCAGCTGGAGATAGCTAAGATGTTAACTAGAAAAATGGATGTGATAGTGGAAGCAACAATAAGGCGAAAATGTTGTTGATCAACGCGTTTGTTGCGCAGAATGAATATGTCAGAAGAGCTGTGAGCATCAAGGATTATTTCCAGGCGAACTTTGATTGTCTTTAAACAGATAAACCATCAACTGAGACTTTCGCTAAGACTTTCCAAGATAACGGAGTGAATCTCTTGAAATTACCTAAAAACACCGATGCCAAGTAGATAATCAAAAATTATTTTTTCTTAATAATTCGTCCTTTTGATTGGTTGTTTTGTTCCTTTCCCTTCAAAAAGAATCCTTTCAAGTAACATCGCTGAGCACACTAATCTCGGTGCAAAGGTGTAGATCACAAAATCCTTAGTTGGACAGAATTGCACAATAGGTGATGGAGTCAAGATTTCCAACTCCATTATCATGAAAGATGTTGTTATTGAGCAGGGGTAAGAATCAAAAACAACAGCAAAATATTAATTCTTTTTGAAAAACAATATCTCTTTTTTCGCTTTATCAGATGTGTCTTGTAGAACTGCATAGTCGGAAATAAAGCCAATATCTAGCAGAATTGTGAGCTCAAAGACTGCTGGATGGGACTTAGTGCCTTTGTGGAGGCTAACTCGTAACTATCAGGAGAGGTCGTTGTGCAGTATGAAAATTGAGAAAAAAAGGAAGAGAGAAACTAAGAAATCAAAATTTTCAAAAAATATGTGTTATGTTTCATGTATAAATCTTTCTTGTTTGTGATTGATTCAGAGCTGCTAAGGATTGCTAGTTTTGGAAATCGGTCTCCTAAAAAATAATAACTTTTGTTTGAGTGGTTGGGAGAGTAAAACTAACCTTGGTGAATATGTATTTTAAAAAGCCAACAGACATATGTTGGGAAAACCACTTTATTTCACATGAATTTAAATGAGTGTTTGGGCTATGCTTCTTTAAATGCCGTGATGTCTGTGATGAATTCCTGATTAGTTTCTTCCTCCATATCTTCAGATGCTTTGAGCTTTTCGTTTTCTTCCTTGTGGACTTTACTGACGAGATGAATCTGGAAATTTGATCTGTTTTTTTCAAAGATCTAAGAGAAAATCTTCTAGAATTCTTTTAGCTTTATGGCCTTCAACTACTTTATCTCCTTCTCACCTGCAAATTTTACAATACAATAGAATTAATTAGGATTCGATTGAAAAACAAATAATCTAATTTTGGTTTTACGAACATCAAATATGAGACGTCTGCCTTGGATCTCATACCAATACCTTGAGGCTTCTTAGAACACACTGTGTGGTTCTTCACGTAAATCAGTTTCGACTGATTCTTTGATAGTTTCAAGATCTTCTTCTTCCATCCCTTCGACTTCTTCCAACATTTCATCTAGGTAATGAAAAAAAAGAGCGTTAAGCATGGGGGTTTAATAATTGATTATTGCCATTAAATTTACCAATGAAGTCATCAATTTTTTATGATAAATATTGAGGTGGCTTAACATCTGATTGTATTTGGAAATACACAAAGAGCACAGTGCGCTCTGAGCATGTCATCGACCAGACATTATACCCGAGTTGCTACTCTGTGCGGAGAGAAGAGTAAAACGGTTCTTCGAGGAAATTCTCAATGAGTTTAATGAGCATTTCGTTTTTAATGGAACTGTTCTCAAATTAGAAGATGGAATTGATGTATGAGTTCGATTCAGCTTCCTATAAGTCTTGCTCCCATACGAAATCAGTGATGTTCTTGCTCTTGATATTCACTGATTGAGGAATTTCAATTTGGTCCTGGAGAAGAAAGAGAAGAAAGGCATTCAAAAGGGAAGAAAGGAAGAATAAAAATGTAAAAAGAATTAAATATGGATGTTTGAGCTAATATGCTTAAACTCTTTACTTTCGGTAATGGAGTTCTCTCAGCGAAGAACCTAGCTTCTGATTCTTCAATGAATCCTAATGCTGATTTGCTAGTTATATTTCCAGCAATAAACCAAGTCAAAAATACGTTTTTAAGCCATTTTTTATGGAATTCGCAGAGCTTCTCAAAATTCAATTTCTGCACAGAGTTAAGTAGTTCTTAAGGGTGAAATGCACCCTTGAATCTGATGACATGCTAGCTGAGGAATTTGCCTTGTTTATGAGGAGGTTTTATGAAATAATTCTGTTGTTTTTTCTGCAGTTTATTGAGTTCCACTTTGAATTCCTCTGGCATCAACGAAGGGTCGAAGGAATTTAACTAAGTGAAATATTCTTGAGCATATCCAGGCACAGTCTCAGAGAATCCCTCGATTCCAATCTCCAGAGTTGTATGGAGATAAAATTTTGTGAAAATCTTTGCCATTTCAGCTTGATAGACGAGCTCTCTAGATTTTTCCAAAAAGAGCTTATACCATAGCTTAGCCAATAAGAAGTTCTCACAGTTCTCACTGAGGTTCAAGCTATTTCAAAAAGAAATCAAAATTTTACATTTAATTTTTTTTTTATTCTTCCCTAAACATCCCCTCTCCTTACTCTCTGGTGTAAACCAACAGTTTGACGATGGTTTTTGGAATCTTGAACTTATTGTCTTGCTTGAAATAAGCTTTGGATCGTAGATCATCCTTGATCATCGTAGGATATTGAGGTAACGCACTAAGATCACAAGCAATGAGACTAAGATCCTTGGCGATGTATTTATTTGAAGGAGGCAAATCAATTGGTTTTCCTCCACAAGCCTGATAGTCATACACCGGATTTAATAGGATCTACTTGATTCTCTCAGGTAAAGGCTCTCTCTTGAACTTAGATTGGTAGTATACTTCTGTTTCAGTACACTCAGCTGCTAACTCAGGAGAAGATATAAAAATCCTCATATTATCCGCAGTAAACGAATTTATCACATGTTGTATCAGTTCTGGATCAAATTCTTCCAAGAAATGAAGACCTTTGATGACATCAACAGGCGCATACTATTGCATGTTAGAAGTCAGCTAATGAGAGTATTCCATGGAATCGTCTTAATCAGAGCACTCGAAATCCTATTCTCCAGTTAGTCTGTCTTCCTCAAAGACATAAAAAGCAGTGCCTTTCTCCTTCATTAGCTTTAAATACGCAAATGTAATATTCATCACTAGCTCTAATTGTTTAAATCCTTCATCTGTTAGGTCGATCTCCACGTTGAAAATCGACATGTTTTCCATGACATCGTCGTAGCTACTGTAGAGGCTCTCAGCAAGGCCAAGATGCTTCAGAGCAGACAAAAGAGAATTTTATCCTTCAAACCCGAAAATATGACTCCAGTATTTAGCTGGGTGCTTGTTGTAGCTCTTCTTGGAAAAGTACTCTGTCGTCCACATGATTTTCACCTAGTTGATTGCATAAAATGAAAAATTATGTTTGGTGTGTATTTCAATCCATTATTTTTTTCTGAAATCTTTAAAAATCTTTTTTCTTACTGAGTGTCCATTCTTAATTGGAACGTACTTCCACAGTGACGAAAACTATTCATTCGGGAAGGGCTTCTGCGGGTATGTTGGTGGGGGTATTTCTGAGTTCGGGATTTGCTCAAACAAATTAACCACGTAGTCTTCAATATCAGCAATTTTTTCATGGGTGTAGATGCAGACTTTCATGAGATTGGAGCTGTAGTTTTCTTTGTAGAACTTTATTAAATCGTCGCGGATAGAATCGAACTTCAATGTTTCAAGACTGCCTGTTCCAAATTTATTCAGTGGACTCTCAGGCAACGATGAGAACGCGAACAACTATTCCTTTCTGCATCCATCGTCTTACAGGTTCTTAGAGTGCTCTGAATTAACAGCGTTCATCTCTCTATCTACAAGATCCTTATTGAACAAAGGGTTAATGAAGAAGTTTCCAAATCTGTCAAGTGCTTCTCTGAAAGCGGAATCTGCGCACTCGAAATAGTAGTTCGTTTGAGTGTAATCAGTGTAAGCATTAGAATTCCCTGAGTTTTCATTCAAAAATGCATCGAAATCAGCATCTGGATGCTTCTCCGTTCCAAGGAACAGCATATGCTCCAAGAAATGAGCTATGCCTGAGAGAGAGAAAAGAACAAAAAAAAGAAATATGATAATTTATGAGATTAAGTGATTTAACACCCATTATTTCTCTTTTGATCTTCACCTTGTCGATGAATAGGATCCTGAAGACAGCCAGCGTTGACATTGACTGCTGCTGCACTCTTGCCTTCTTGGGGATCATAGACAAAGAGGATTTCAAGTTTATTTTTATTGAGCTTGATGTATTTATACTCTTTCAGATCATTCTTGGGTTTCCTGATATAATCAGTCACCAATTCATATTTGCTGCTGCTTGTAGTGCTGCTCATTGTACTGTCTTCTCCTTAGAATTAGTGAACAATAGTGAATTGATTTATTAAATGAAGCAATAATCTATTAAGATTCTTCTTAGCGATTTTGTGATTTTCTATTTACTTTTCTCCCAAATTATATCTAGCTAGTATACTAAAAAGATCCACTTGGGGTTTTCCATGACTTTAGTATAAGGGAAAGTTAAAGCAAGTAATGATTTCAATTCCTTTTAGAACTTATATCGTAAAGAACTCATTTTTTTGTGGAATTCACATGACAATCCTTACAAAAGATCAATCGATTCGTGTTTATATGTTGAATGCATCAAGGAAGCAAAGAGAATATTTACTGTAAAAAAATAGATTTAAAGGAATACAAATATCTTACGAACATACAACAAAGATAAAATCCAAAATGGAAATATGTTACAAAATAATAAAAAGGAAGAATAACCACTTTTCAAGGTGGAACAAAATGAGAGTTGCTGCTTCAGCAATTGCCCTAATAACTCAAGAAACATTATTACGAATGATAGAGTGATATTTAGAGAGGGAGACAAGTGTAATATTTTCTTTATATGCTCTGTCTCTTTAGAGAATAATTCTTTATTTTTGGAATGAACCGATTAATTAATTTGAACAGCATTTTTCTGTAAAAAAGGCTCCAGCAAAACACAATTTGAGGCCTGCATTCATCGAATAGTAGAGTAGAAAGGATCAAGACTGCTGCTGTTAGCTGATCCTTCTCTCTTTTTCTTCTTCCCGAACACCTTGAATTCAAAGCATACAAATATTATTAGAAACAACCATGATATAGTTTATTGCTTTGTTGGTTTTACCTTCCAGAATCTAAGTGTCTCATCAGCTGATCCTGTGACTATATCCTCGTGATCAGGTGAAAGTGCAAGATACAAGACTCTCTCGGAGTGTCCATACAATGTAGCTACTTATTAATATGTATCCGCCCTCCAAAGTGACACTTAGTTCAGTTAGAACCCATGCGTTGTTAGGATTTCGTTTTAGTGTTTGGAGAACACCATATTGCAGACTTACGAGCCTGTGTGGATGGATTTCATCAGTGTGTTGTTATGTGTGTTCCAGAACTTAAGTGTCTGGTCTTTATTGCCTCCTCCTGAGACAAGAATATTGTGCTTATGTGGTGACCAAGCGAGTGCTTTCACAGCTCCACTGTGTGAAGAAAACACTGAAGTTAACTTATTCATTTTATGGTTGTACACACAAACTCGATTGTCGTTCCCGCCTGAGGCTAAGCACACACCATCGTATGACCATTTGATACCACAAACTTACTAAACAAAAAAAGGGGATTTAAAGATAAAGGCACTGAGAATTTCAAAAAGGATTTTATTATTAAAAATGAAATATTTTACTTCTTTGTGTAGATTCAGAATAGAGGTATTTGTTTTCGATCTAATATCTCTAAGTTTAATAGTAAAATCTTTGCTCGCTGTGGTGAGCAGATTCTCATTCCAAGCAATAGCGCCGATTCTATCATTGTGTCCTTAGAATTCCATGACAACTTTCGACCTTTCAATGTCATACAGTTTGACATATCCTTGCTCATCAGCTGTTGCAAGCAGCTTCCCATCTGATTTGCAACTCAGCGACACAACATTTGGAGTAGGGCTATGAGATCCTGTTGATGCTGCTGTAGATCCGCTAAGATTGTTCACATCATGCCTGACAGGTGACCATGTGTAGATTTGATTATTCAGTGCTACAACGACGAGATTTGAGCTAGTCCAATCAAGGATGTTCGTGTAGAAATCACCAGACAATCCAGGTGCATCAAGGATCTTATAGGGCTTCGAAGAGATCTTACGAGATTCCTATGGTCTAAACAGCAGCAGCAAGAAAGAAAGATTAAGAAAACAACAATCAACTTAGAATAATTAATAGATCATGATTTAGCTCAAAATCTTGCTTTCTAAAAGGCCTAAATTAACAATTTACTCTTCCTCAAAGACGATATCTTCTGATTATGCCAAGAACAGTTGCTGTTTAGCAATGCTCATCTTGGGAGTATAAGATAGAACCTTAGGTGCTTTCATAGCTTATCTCGAGTGCATTTTCAAGGCATTGCTACTGCAGCTGTTGTTCATGCTTGGTTAATTGTTAAAATCGTTAACTTCCTTGACAATGTTATTCCTCAGAAGCAAGGAATAAGCATCTTCATCAGATGCTTCCTCTTCCCCTCTTAAAGAAGCTGAGCTTCCATCGTCTTCTGCTATTCTTTCGCTGTATTAAGACCCGAGATGATCCATCTATTGCTACTAATCTAACTCTTCTAAATCATTACCTATTGTTCCAGGATATCCAGATCCTTATTTTTTCCTTTCTATGTAAAGAAAACAAACCAAAAATCATATAGTTTCATTCAAAATTGTATGTATTTATAAAATCAAAAGTTAATCCTACTAAGTTTGTGCTCTGATAGCAGCAACGAGAAGTAATTCGAGGAGACTTTCATTTAAGGTATAAATCTGTCAGCCGATTTCTCTCTACGACTTCGAGGCGTTGAAGAAACACCGAACTAGTTCAATTAGAAAGAGTATGTTCTTAAGGCATTATTGCTATTATTGCTAAGTCGACTTGATCCTAAGAATTATTATGCTTGTCCTGATTGACTCTCATTATTGGAATGCTTGGTTGTTGGAGATTACTGCAGTATATGTTAGTATTATTGTGAGTATCCTGGGATCAAGTGATCTTCTCTGGTTGGAGTCAGTTATCCCTATGGTTGTTTGAAGGACTGAGAAACAGTGGCAGGCTTGAATAAAGAAGGAGAACCAGTGGCAGGAGATGATGATGCGTGATGAGGATCAGATGATAGATTGAAATACATTTCAGATATGTGATGTAAAATGCTATGAGATAGAAATATTAATATGAGTAAAAAGGAGGAAACACAGATGAAAGTGGAATATATCTTATTATTGTCTTTTCTTTATTCAAAAAGTAATATATACTAAGACTCTGTCCGATTCCCTCACTGTCTCTATCTCTCTCTTTATACCCCTATTAGCCGGTGCTATTGGTTAAGATTTAATTACTCTTTTCTTGAATTCCGCGGGATATGAAAAATTAACAAGCATATTTTTTTTACTCTTGCTGAATATCTATTTATCCATCCACAAAACTTGGCGCACACCACTCCCTTAATTAATAATAATTAATAATAAAACATATTGCTAAGGAATATATGTAGCTCTTTAGTGGATTCTTGGAGATATCAAAAGGGGGAATTATTTAAAGTGTGAATATTTCTTATCAAAAATATAAATAAAATACTGAATATACAGCTTCCTCATTTCTTTAGAATTTAGATCTTTTCTATGATAGAATCCTTAGATTTAAGTCACAGATACCTTTCGCTCATGTATCTGCTGCATAAAACATAAGTAAATTACCTTATTTTGAGATCCTGTAAATGAACTCAGAAAATAATAATAGGCATGCCCAAGAAAAATAAGTTTCTTCTTTTCAAAGAGGATCCTTGAAGGCTCAATATGCTATGTATTTCGCTGATCTGAGATGCTGCAATCCAAAGAACGCTGTGTTGTAAATAAAGCATGACAGAAATAAAGGAACAAACCCTTTTAGAAGCTATCTTGTCTTCTTCTCTTTTATTTAATAAAATGTATATTTAAACAATGTCGCATCCATATTGTAGCTGCTTAGGCTCTTTGTAGTCTTTAAGGCATCCAGAGGAGTAGTTGTGATAGCTCCAGCTAGCGATGCTAAGAAAACACTCATTCCCAACACACCAAGGCTGGACTCTTCCATTCCTCCTTCTTTTACTAGCTACTCAACGGAGAACTAATATGTGAAGAGCTCGCTTGCTCTAAGAATCAGCAGACGGGTGAGATTAATTGAGTTTATCCTAGAGAATAACTGCATCCCCTCTTGCTTGAAAGTCTATCGAATGCTAGTTGACTAAACAAAACGAAACAAATCAATAATAGTTAATTGGAGATTATCGAATTCGATGGCTATCGAGATAAAAATGATTATTTTGATCCATTACTTGCTATTCACCTGTGATGATCCTAGTCTTTATGATTTCCAAAGGAGATGATAAGAACATTGCTGCGAATTCAGCGATTATCAATCCGCAATATGCTCGCATCATACTTACTTTGTGGACTTCCGCATGGAACATAAACTTTGAAGACTCGTAAACTTGGTATTTTGTCAAAAAATAAACTCCTTTACTCAGCGCTCCAGCAGTAAACCCTTTGTACAACTGCTTCAATGTGTGTTTGGAGTATACTTCAGATATGTTCTAATATCTAGGCATTTTTTCAAGTCCTGATGCCTGCAACTTCGTCTTGATCGCATCGAACAGGAAATCTATTGGTTGAACTATCAAACCAAGTGCTGTTGGGACTCCAACTGTGTATGCTAAACTCGGTGCAGCAGAGGAACTAAGATCTCTCCTAGTCTAATAGGAGTTTCTAGAATTTCCACTACTGCGTCCTTTTGCAAAGTCGGACATACAAATAAGTTCTTAATTAAGTAGAAAAGAAACTAAAAATATCCACTGGGGAATTAACTATCTTCACTGATTATTCTTCTTGTTAAATGTGAATAATTAAAAAGATTATCAAGAAGGTGTTATCCCCCC
>Ga0302271_10001418_pt1 | contig 23026 bp, 14 predicted proteins | sample III_Bog_N1_1_FD_198767 | JGI IMG/M metagenome (GOLD analysis project Ga0302271, IMG submission 198767) | Peat permafrost microbial communities from Stordalen Mire near Abisko, Sweden - III_Bog_N1_1 | ecosystem: Environmental > Terrestrial > Soil > Wetlands > Peat | place: Sweden: Abisko... | reverse complement strand
TGGCTGGTATTTAGATATGTATTGGGACATGTACTTAAGTGTAGTAATAGGAGTGACCCTTTAATTTTACTAAATTTCAATGGCTTGCTTTTAATCTGCAATCAACGTCCTCTTAGCGTTCATAACTCTGCCGATTCTTGTTTTTACTCCGATATTTTTTGCTAAAATCATCCACTCGAAATAACTGATTCTCGAAGAAGAACATGTCCACCTCAAGTGGGGGATGCTCTATGAGAACTTACAATTAGAAGAGCGCCGAAAGAACAAAGTCTTCCCAGAGACCATCTCGCACCAACCTAAAATTACATTTGAAATCAAGGAGAAAATAAATCATGATATCATCTTGGAAGAAGAAAAAAGCAGCATGAATTTATCCATAAAAAGCAAAGATAACCGTTTCCTAAGAAATCCAAGCAATAACACCAACACCATCATGTAGGGAAGCCAACAGTAGATTAGTGAATAGCTGGGTTCATTTGTACTTGATTCGAATTTAGTTAAGAAATGCTAAACAATTAACACAACCGAAGTGGTGGTAGCCTCTTAGAATAAAAGTACTTTTAGCGATCCGCTGAATACGAATATTAGCAGTAATAAATAAACCCTGTCGAATCTTGGAAACGGGTTTTCTAAGTATTTTTATGTAGCGTTGTATGCTCGAAAGCTGCTATTTGGAGTATTCATTGCTGGCTTGAATTCAATCCCGTACGTACAATTGATATTCATTGATGTGCTCAATTTAATAATTGCAGCGTATTTGCTTACAGCCAGGCCATTTTATAAAAAATATGAAAATCTAAAAAACTTGATCTGCGAGATACTCATGATCATAGCACAGACATCTTTTATTGTTTTAATACCTGATTCGGATGACTAAGAGGAATCTACTAGGACGAGTATTGGTTGGATTTTTATATCCTGCGTTTCCTGCATCATGATTATTTAATTCATTTTTGTGTTTGTCTCATTCATCCCTGAAATGTGGCAGAGAATCAAGTAGATTTGTTGTACGAAAAAGGAAAAAAGCATACCGAAAGTTGTTATTCCCATGTAAGAAGAATAACAGGAATAAAAGATAATGATATAGATGAGAAAGAAGAAAAAGAACAGGATCAATAAACAGATTCAATTGCAAGTGAATATGGATAATCAATTTTAGTAAATGGATAATGCAGCTTCATCAGAAGAGCTACACAAAAAACATTTCTTGTAAGTATTTAATTAACCAGTAGCAATAGAAGTTAGCTAAATTAGTTCGAACTCGTTTCGTCCTGATACTGCGAATAAAATTGAATGAGAAAGGAATAGTAAAAAAATAGGAGTAATAAACTGATTTGAGAAGACAGAACGATAAACTGAAACTTCAGAGTTAAAAAAGATATCATACATAAAACAAAATAATAGCACAAGATTAACTAAACACCTTGAGTCTTGGGACACAGTTTTGTATTCTAAGACATAAATTCTTAACTAAGATGTAAGTTTAACTTTTCTAAGAAATAAGGTTGTTGGTTTTTTTGTGCTTGCTAATTCCATAGAATGGATGGATGCTATTCTTTGAATTGATCAGTTTTGAGTTTTGTGTAAAGTGCTAAGTAAGATATGATATTTAAAAAGTTGTAAACAAAATTCCAGAATCATTTCATTTTAAGCTGCTTATTGGGAGGAGGGGGATGTTGTATTGTCTATTGAGTGTTGTTCTAAATGAAGTTATTATCTAATATCTACTTTTATTTGTTTGGCATGCAACCTTCAAAATTAAAATGGTTTTTAGCTGTGTCTTAACATTTTGAGGGAAGAGAACTAAGGGGAGAGCTTCGTATGATAGAATGATCTTAGAAGCATTTTATACTTAGCTCTTTATAGCTAATTGACTTGAAGGGAATCTTCAAAAAGTTTGTAGAAGTTTCTTTAGTTTGGATAACTATTAATGTTTGATCTACGAGGGATATACAAATAGTCACAGAAAAAAGACGGAATATTACAATCAGAGAAGTATCACTTTGAATTTATTAAATTTGTAACCAAAATATGTGCGCATTGGGAAGGGAGTCATTACATTGTTTTAAGGTAACTTAGATTACATTATTTTGTATTAATTTAGTGACAAAATTACCTGACTTCTTGTTTTTATTTGAGGTAAATTACCCTCAAGCAGAAAAACAACGCAAGCCGCATAACTAAAAATCCAATTTTACCGGAAAAATGATAGCTCATTAGGAGTATTTTATTGATTTTAAGCTAGGCGAAAATAAGAATGAGTGAGATTAAATTGGTTTCTTAAGTGATTTTGTTTTGGATAAACATTTTTCTAAGAAATAAGGGGAAAGAAAAGAATATCATTAATCAATCAATAATACACACATAAGAATAAGAATTTCTCCCAAAATAACAACACTTCTAAATTTTTCTCCCATTCTTTGAATCTTAATTGGATCTATTAAACAAAAAAAACAAGCTAGCTGCATTTCTGAAAACTCTTTTTTCGCTCAAATCTTTTTAAGCACTATTGAGAGATTAAATTGGCAAATTGAGAAGAGTTAATAAGCCTTACTTTTTCGATGAGAATTATCTTTTTGGTGTTCACCACACTCAGTCTGTTAAGCGCATGTGCCCAAGGAACAAAAGCCAAATCTGGTAAGTACAGGTATTTAAGATTACCTAAAATAACAGATGAAATTTTTCTTAGAATGTAGGTAGGAACCACTAAATTCGATTGAAGATATCTCATTGTGTGATGGGCAAACATAAAAAGAGGCATAGAATGTGTAACAAACAGACAATTAACTAGTGGGTTCGGTAATTTGCAAAGGCTATCCCTTAATACATTAGAATGGGTCTATTTCTGAAGGAATATTTATTATCTCAAGCTATCATTATGGCAAAACTAAAGCTAATGATGGGGTGAGTTTGTTTGAGAGGTATATTCATGGGAACAAGCATTTGTTAATTAGAATTCAACTCACATTTCTTGTTAAGAAAGAACTGCAGTATGCTAATATATTCATTCAAATAATACAAGACAACAACACTAAAACCTATGAATATCCTTTGCGAGTGACCAAACCATAGAACGATGGAGATTGGATGGAATTTAGTTTTACTGGAGCTATTCCAAATGGTTACTCTGATTTAATTATCAAGATACGATAGATTTTTGATTAGAAATCTCAAGAGAAATAGGAACAATCATACTTAATTCTCTCAAGATTTTTCGTATGGGGGTAAAATTTCTTTGACAGATTTTAATCAGAATGCTCTGATTCAAGGGGCTTTACGACTAACTCAGCTCTTCCAGTGATATTTTCAGCTGAAAATAAGTTTTTCTAAAGAAGAGATTATTCTGTTTCTTCGCATTGCTTAGACGTGTTAGAATTTAATGAAACAATTAAATAATGCCTACGAAAGCAGATTTCGTGTGTTGAAGGAAAAAAAGAAATACTAAATACTAAATCATGTGAAGATAATTGTCCTGAAGGGTAATTAGAGTTTGTGTTACAAGGTTCGAAAAGCATATACTGCAGTGAGGTATTTGATTCTTGCTCATTTCCGTGTCTCAAATGTGACATGAGTGGGGAGATTTGCTTTATCTGCCATGAAGGATATCAGAAATACAATGGAGTATGTTAATAAAATAAATAGTATTCTCCTTTTGAAAATAAACTTGAACCCTATTAGACTAACCGTAGGCTATACAGTGGTAGCTCCTCTCGGTGTACTTCATTCTTTAACTTAGGAGCTGACTGCTATTCATGTAACAAACCTTTCATTGTGATCCATGGAGATTGCTTCCTTTGCCCAAGGGGAACTACTCCTGTGAAAGATCTATTTTCGAGCTACTGTAAGCTAATTCTAATTCCTGGATGTAGTGATCTTGACAGCTCAGGAAACTGCAGTGCCTGCTTCCTAGGGTATCTACTAAACTCAGGATCTTGCAGTTAAATTTCCTCTTGCAGCTCCTTCTAATATCTCGCAATTGATAAGGTTTGCCATAGCTGCAGTGAGATAGGAAATTGCTCTGAGTGCTACAGTAATAAAATCTGTAAAATCTGTAACAGTGGATATAAGCTTGTTCCTGAATATGGCACTAGCACCCTCCCATATCTAGTCTGTGAGCTAATCTGTCCAAGCGGATATTTCTTGAATTCTGATAATCTCTGCCAAGCTTGTGGGTTTAGATGCGACACTTGCACTAGCCCAGGGATTACTTGTACTTCCTGCATGACTGGCTATGATTTTTTATCCGCAACATCTACGGAAGTCACTACGAAGAAACGATGCATGCTTCTTAATGGAGATTGCCCTTAAGGATGTTATTCTTGTGTTTTAAATGGCAGTGGCATTACTGAATGCGCATCTGGTTCGTGTTCGAATGCATACGTTGAAAGCTCCGGGAATTGCTTGAAATGTGGAGATAATTGCTAAACTTGCTCTAGTTCTACTACATGCAGTTCCTGCTATGGAGGTATAACGTTAGTAAGTCAATAATGTCCACGTACATGCTCAGGGAGTACATACTTGGATTCGAATTATAATTGTTCAGGATGCTCTTCTTCTTGCGCATCTTGCTCGAATCAAGACACATGCAATGTCTGTTCAACTGGATATATTTCTCTTGGAGGAATCTGCACATCTTGTCCAAATCATTGTGGTACATGCTCCAACGAATTCATCTGCTCAGCTTGTTCTAGTGGATATTCATTAAATCCAATAACTTACTAATGTGCTTCTGGATGTTTATCAACTCAATATTTGTCAAGCGGATCTTGTGTAAATTGTTCAACTGGATGCCTAACTTGCTCATCTGGGACAGTTTGTACTTCCTGTGATTCAGGCTACTCCCTCAATTCATCGAGCTGTTAAATTATCTGCAGCTCCTCATATTTCAGAGATTCAACTTCCAATACTTGCAAACCCTGTATTGCAAACTGCCTGGTGTGTTCTACTTCCTTAATCTGCAGCACTTGTTCTTCAGGCTATTCACTGCAGACTAACCAGACATGTTCGTTACCTTCCTCCTGTGGAGATGGCAATATCTCAAGTCTAATCACAGTCAATGGAGTATCCGTAGCGAAGCAATGCGATGATAGAAACACTGCCAATGGAGATGGATGCTCATCAGATTGCCAAGTCGAAAGCTAATACAGTTGCCAGTATGATTGGACAGCGTTAAAGAGCGTTTGCACCAAGGAAATCATCCAAAACGATTTCACCTTGCATCCTCAAAGTAACTCTAAAAACAACAATCCTACTATTAAAATTAAATTCAGCAGATCCTTAGTCTAATATTCATCCACCGCGCTACTCCAAGCTCTCACTTAAGACATGGTTGTGTCAATATCCACAATCTCCAGCATATCTTACACCTACACAGTTACAATCAACGATAACACTGATGAACTAACATTGATCTTTACTCTATCCGTTGCAGCCAAAAATAAAATATTCACTGTAACATTCACCTCGCAGGCCTTTCGGACTTAAAATTATCTCACAACTACCTCGAAATCCTCTGATTTTCCTGATTATGTGCTTATTTCCTCTGATGCTGTTGCAGCTGCAGACGCAATAGCCACAATTGGCTCTGTTGGAAGCACCTCAATTCTCGCCTCTGTATTCCCAATAGTTCTCTTCTCGAACTTCCAGGTTCTCTTTAATGCGTTAGATCTCTTTCAAATGATATTCTACCTGCAATACGTTAACATTAGACTTCCTTACAATGCAGTAGTTTTCATAGATATTCTAAGTTCGTTTAAGATACCATTTACAACCAATTTCATATAACTTATCTTAGATGCTGATTAAGATGATAGCTCTTACGTTCCAAGCTCATTCTCTGATCGGGACATAGATGGAGTGTTCTTAGAAAATACAGGGGATAGCTTCTCCTAATTAATTATCCTAGGTACTATTCACCTATTACTGATCTATCTTTCGAAGCTATTCTCTTTAATGAAGTCCCCTAGATTGATACGGTTCAGCTAATTCTTGAAAAGGAAACTCGAATAATCATGGAAATATGGCTGGTATTTAGATATGTATTGGGACATGTACTTAAGTCTCGTTGTCGGCGTAATTCTTTAGTTTTACGATGTTTCAATCGTTAGTTTTTTATCTGCAGTCAATGTACTCTTAGCGTTCTTAACGCTGCTGATTCTTGTACTTACTCCGGTATTTTTTGCAAAAATTATCTACACTAAATAACTAATTCTAGAAGAAGAATATGTGCACTTCAAGTGGGGGATGCTCTATGAGAACTTACAATTAGAAGAGCACCGAAAGAACAAAGTCTTCCCAGAGACCATCTCACATCCACCAAAGCATGCATTCGAAATCAAGGAGAAAATAAATCATGAGATATTGTTAGAAGATAAAGGCAGCATGAATTTATCCATAAAAAGCAAAGATAATCATCATTTCCTGCGAAATCTAAGCAATAACGCCAACACCGTCATCTAGGCGAGTTAACAGTAGAATAGTGAATAGCTGGGTTCATTTGTATTCGACCCGAATTCCATCAAGAAATGCTAAACAATTAACACAACCGAAGTGGTGGTGGTAGCCTCGCAAAAGAAAAGTACCTTCAGTGATCCGGAGAATACGAATATGAGCAGTAACAAATAAACCCAGTTGCATCTTGGAAACAGGTTTTCTAAGTATTTTTATGTAGCGCTGTATTCTCGAAAGCTGATATTTGGGGTATTCATTGCTGGGTTTAATTCAATCCCTTACGTGCAATTGATATTCATTGATATCTGCAATTTAATAATTATGGCGTATTTGCTCGCTGCTAGGCCATTTCATAAGAGATATGAAAATCTAAAAAACTTGATCTGCGAGATACTCATGATCATAGCACAGACATCTTTTATTGTTTTAATACCTGATTCGGATGACTAAGAAGAATCTACGAGGATGGATATCGGATGGATCTTCATATCCTGCACTTCCTGCATCTTGATTCTTTAATTCGTTTTTATGTTTGTCTCATTTATCCCTGATATGTAGGAGAGAATCAAGTAGATTTGTTGTAAGAAAGAAGAAAAGAGCTTACCGAAAGTTGTTGCTCCCATGCAAGAAGAAGGAGAACGGAAATAAAAATTTTTAATTCAGATGAAGAAGAAAAATATCAAGAAAAAGCTGAATTTGTAAGTGAATATGGATAATCAATCTTAGTAAATTGATAATGCCGCTTCATCAGAAGAGCTACACAAAAAACATTTCTTTTAAGTATTTAAATCGCCGTTAGCAATAGAAGTTAGCTAATATAGTGCTAACTCATTTCGTCCTGAAGGTGTGAATAAAATTGAATGAGAAAGGCATAGTAAAATAAATATGAGAAATTAAGAGATTTGGAAAGAGCCAATGATAAACTGAAACTAAAGAGTTAATTTCGAGATCCAAGAAAAAATCAAGAAATATCACATGATTATTACTGAATGCTTTGAGTCATGAGTCTGATGCAGTTTTGTATCCTAAGACATGAATTCTTAACTTAGTAAAAAGTTTAAATTTCTAGGAAAGAAATAAGGTAGTTGGTTATTTTGTGCTGTTAATTCCATTGCATTCATCGATGCTATTATTTGAATTAATCAGTAATGTGTAAAATGATAAGATTTGGTATTTATTTTTATTATTTTATGTTATTTTTATATTTTTTGAGTAAGACATCATCAAAATAATTAAAACAATCTAGATTTTTCATTTTGCTATAGCAATTTAGAAATAATTAATGATATCCATCAATTTCTACTAACAAATTGTGATATGGATGCATTACTTTATTAGATTATTTCCAAGTTATTTTTGGTATTGTGAATGAGTTTTAGCAGAGAAGATTGTGTTTTTGTATTTATCAAAGGATTAAGATACTAAACTACTCTGTGATAAGGCATAGAGTAAATAAGAATATTAATAGTTTTTCTGTTAGTTTCATCATGAAAAGAAAAGTTATTTCTATTGTAATAAAAAAGGTCTATTTTGAGGTTAGCAAGTGAAAAAAGCTGCAAAAAAAATAAAAATAATAATAGAAAAAATTGATAGAGAGATTATTAAATGTCATTTGGTGAAAAGAAGAGAGAGTGATAGATAAATAAATACATCTCTCTTTTTCACTTATTTTAATATTTCATTTCAACAAATAAGGGTAAATACAATATTTTCCAACAAAAATTTTTACGAAAAATAATGAGAGAAACAAAAATAGTTTTTCATGAGTAATAAAGAAGATCTCCTTTTTGAATATGTATCTTCTTCGATTAGCTTTCGGTCAGACTATCTTTCCTATTGAAGCAGTGAACAATGTTAGAATCAATAAATCATTCAAAACATCACTATTCTTACATTTACAAGTCTTTTTGTTATTTTACCCCTTTCCTTAATATCTGATCCCATTATTCCTAAAGATCTTTCTTCTCAAAGCATCTTTCCACTCTCCTTCATATCTGTCCCCATTTTTCAAGAAGGAATTGCCTATGAAAGCTTTGAACAATGATAGAATCAATAAATCACTTTTCTTACATTGGCCAAGATATTATCCTTCATTCCATTCTCCTTCATATCCTCCCCCATTATTAGTGATGTGCTTGCCTATTAAAGCATGAAAAAATGATAGAATCAATTAATCATTAAATAAATAAATCACTTTTCTTACCTTGGCCATGATATTATCCTTCTTTCCATCCTCCTTCATATCTGATTCCATCTTTCCAGAATTTCTCGCCTATTTCAACATTGAACAATATGAGAATCAATAAATTATTAAACAAATCACTTTTAATACCTTGTCCATGCATTTTATCATCTTTCCACTCTCCTTCATAGCTGTTTCCAACATCCTCAAAGAGCTTGCCTATGAAAACATTGAACAATGATAAAATCAATAAATCATTAAATAAATCATTTTTCTTACCTTTGCCATGCTTTTTGTCATCTTTCCACTCTCCTTCATATCTTTCTCCATAATTCCAGATGAATTTCCCTATGAAAGTATTAAACAATAATAGAATCAATAAATCATTAAATAAATCACTTTTCTTACCTTTGCCATGCTTTTTGTCATTTTCCCACTCTCCTTCATATATGTCCCCATATTTCCAGATGAATTTGCCTATGAAAGTATTTAACAATGATATCAATAAATTATTAAATAAATCACTTTTCTTACCTTGACCATGCTTTTTGTCATCTTTCCACTCTCCTTCATATTTGTTCCCACCATAATAGAAAAACTTGCCTATTAAAACAAAACAGAAGACTAGACCCACTAAAAATAATGTTATCTCTACATACCTTGTCCATCTCTTATGTTATTATGTGTCTCTCCATGATAGTATCCATTATCAAAATGAATTGTTTTTATCCTATGTTTATATGTGGAAATGAAATAAAGCTGAAAATAATTACTCTTTTAAAATTAAGTGATCCTGAAACTGAAAAGAAATTATTTTCAGAATCAATCTCTTCCTTAAAAAGTAACATTAAAAGAGATATCTCTCATTAAAATAATGATCTCATTATTTGAAAGTAAATTTCTTTTTTTAACTGCTCTTATGGAAAAGTTTTCTCTCAGTTTTTCGATGGGACTCAGATTTTTAAAGAGAGACCCTATTTTTTTTAAATCTTTTTGAAGCAATGTGAGTGTCCATTAAAAATATTGCTTGGTTATTTAGGGATGATAATGCATGCAACACATCAATTAATTATCTTGGGAAAATAAGTCAAATCGGATCCTCTTTTGAAAGCAAATAAATATCAAACAATTTCATTACTCTGGTTACCGAGGAAGAGCCATGATAATTGTTCTGTATTTCTGTGCTTTTTTCTTCTCTTAAGTTTTTTCTCTTTTCTTGTTTTTAATTTAGTTGTTTGTGTGGTGAGCTTGAATGTTGTAAAAAATGGACAATAGAGCAGAGGAAAATAACTATTGTGATTAATATTTAAATTCAAAGTTTAAGCTTGTCCCCCAACTTTATTTTCAAAATTATGTGTGTATAGCGGGTTCAACAATAATTCTAAGCAAGAAAGTTTTAATTAATTGGTAATAAAAATGAGTTTTGCTAGTTCCTGTTACAAAAATTAGAAGGAATTATTTTTTTATTTTGATCGAAGAAAGCTTAGGAAAGCATATTTTCTTTTGATTTTTGTTTTACAAACCATATGCAGGTTCCATTCATTTTAGTTTCCTTTAAAATAAATAAGAATATGTAATGGTCAACCACTCGAATCTAAATATCTATGTCTGCTATTGCATGTACACTCACATTTTATTAGTCTACTTATGATAATAATCTTTTTTATCATTTTTAAATCCCCCCTCACCCCCCTCACCCCCCTCCCCCCCCTCCCCCACCCTCCCCCACCCTCCCCATCCATATCACATTAAGTCTAATAAATGAAAATAAGATAGATTTGTTCTTAATTACAACTCGATTTGGGGAAAACTTGCAAAACACAAGGAAACTCAAGTAAAACTCCTTTTGATAACTTATAAGATCTAATTGATTCTGACACAGAACCAGAATTCGACAAAAAATACAAAGAAAAATATACCATTACATTATGTTTTTTCGAAATAAGACTAATCCAACACTAAGTTTCATATTTCAACTTGACATTCCTTTAGATAAATGTGTAAGCTCTTAGATCCCACTATCAAATACTTTTGCCGTTCCTTTTATCTTACAAGATATGTGAAACTATTATAAAAATGCATAAAAGATATTTCTAGAAATTGCACATCAAAATGATTAATTAATCAAACATTAGGTGAATCTATCTGATAACTGCTTTCTTTGAAATCCCTCATTTTAAATAGAAAATGGTTTAAGAGAGAGGTCTCAAATAATAATAATAAAAATAAACTTGTAATATAAAACATCCATTTTATAATAACACTAACTGAAAAAACTAATGTCAAACTCTGATAATACAAAGGGCCAAATTGTTCCTTTTTAAGGAAATCCCAAAATCGAAGACAATTCTATTGATATCACATTCAAAAATGTCAAATTCACAGTCAATACGAAAAAAGGTCCGAAGGAAATCCTCAAGGGAGTCGATGGTGCATTCAAAGCTGGAACTGTCAATGCTATCTTAGGAGCTTCTGGTGCTGGTAAGACAACTCTTCTGAATATTTTCTGCTAGCGAGTTAAACAGCAGAAAGGAATCAGTCATATTGAAGGAGAGGTTCTTGCAAATTGCTAGCCTTTTTCACAAGAGAAATTCACTTAGTTTGCTGCCTATGTGATGCAAGATGATATTCTATTAGAGACGATGACAGTGAAGGAATGCTTCTAGTTTGCAGCTAATTTAAAAGTGAAGGGTTCACCTTAAGAAAAAGATGCCAAAGTTAAAGAAATCATTAAGAGTCTCAAACTTGAGAGATGCCAAGATACATTCATTGGCGGGTTGTTTCTAAAGGGAATATCTGGAGGAGAGAAAAGAAGAACTTCTATTGGGTTTGAGTTGGTCAGCGACCCTAATGCCATTTTCTTAGACGAGCCTACTTCAGGGCTGGACAGTTTCACGGCGTTTAGCATTGTGAATTTGTTGAGAAAATTTGCTCATGAAAAGAACAAAACGGTGGTCTTCACTATTCATCAGCCCTCAGCTGATATTTGGAATCTCTTTGATAAAGTAATGCTCATGGTCGAAGGTTAGTTCATCTACCAAGGACATGGAGGAGTCGATGTAGTGAATCATTTCGCCAGCATTGGATTCAAATGTCCAACACTTTCCAACCCCGCAGACTATCTCATGAGGATTATGCACTCAGAAAACGAAGCAAACATAAAAAACTACCCTGTCTACTTCGAAGGCTACAACTCAAAGCTTAAAGATTCAGTTCAGAAAGCAATCGAATCTACTGAATCACGGCCTATTCCTTAAAAACACTCCATGTGTTCTGCATTTTATCAAATCTAACAAATTGTAACAAGATAAATGAGAATCTTCAAGCGCAACCGTTTACTCTCTAAAGGGAAATTCATTCAATCAATTTTAATTGCCCTCTTCGTTGGCTGCATCTACTGGAGATTACCTGGTCCCGATTCCAATCCGACAGAACGAGATAACGTAGACAAAGAAGGCTTCTTGTTTTTCTTCATGATAGGCATGTTTATGATGTCTCTGAACCCCTCAATTATTACATTCCCCTCTTAACGTGCTGTGTTTCTCAGAGAAGAAAACGCTAAATTCTACACAGTTGGACCATATTTCATCAGTAAACTCCTTGTCGATCTCATTCCAGCTATTCTCTACCCATTAATCAGTGCAATTGTTGTCTATTGGATGGTCGGATTAAACACAGAAAATGCAGGAAAACCTTTGTTTTTCATTTTCACCTGCATACTGACAAGCTGCTCAGGACTTGGCTTAGGATACATCGGAGGGACAATGTTCAGTGATGCTAAAATGGCTATTGCAGTAGTCCCACTTCTCATGATGCCATTCATGCTCTTCGCTGGATTCTACAAGAATTCTGATGATTTCGCTAGCTGGATTGGATGGATTTAGTATTTATCTCCTTACAAGTACAGTTTCATAGCAGTAACTATTAACGAATACACAACCTCACGTACACCATATATCCCAAATCCTATTGAGTAATTGAACTTTAATCTTGGAAAATGGGAGGCTATTGGATGTTAACTTGGACTAATAACCTCTTTTTTACTTTTATCATTCTTTTTCCTTGCGACTCTCAAAAAAAGAACACAGTGATTTTAAAACAAAACAAATTATTAATTAATACATGTAGTTTCTCACCTTTAATTGTATCATTCATACTATGTGATCCGATTTCCCAAATTTACTTAATAATTTCCTTGTTATCCTTGTAGTTTTTATCTAAACAAAAGCAAAATATTTTTAACATTTTTAACTGAAAAAATAATGAATTAAATTATAGGATGTTTGCATTGAAAGACACACCCTATACTCATGTACTCAGTCAGTAAAAAACTGTAAGGGTTAAAAGAGAGTTAGTACTTAGAATTATTCTTCCCTTTCATGAAAAAAATTAAATTCTTTTTCTAGCATTTTGCATCAGAAATATCATGATTGAAGTATTAATCTGTGCATGTTGCATTCATTTTACAATATCTTTTACAAACATAATTCATATTCATTAATATCTTTTGCTGAGTTCTAAGCTTCTTTTTTTATCTGCAATGATGCTCAAGGCAAAATGTTTAAAATATCTAGCTTTTTTATTATGGCTGACATCCAGAAATCAATAGAAATGATTAGTAACAGACTACAAAGAAAAGATTTAATCAAATCATTTGAAGGAATTCCTTTTTGTTTCTGTAAAAGATAAAGCAAAAAAGAGAAGCAGTATTCATTTATTAAGGAATGCAGATTAAAAGTATAATTTTACTTTATGATTAATTAGAAGGCTTGATTCATTCATTTGTCCCCATTTATATTGAGATTCAGGCTAATTTGGGGCAATTAGTGGCAAATCTGAAATGTAAAGAAAATTGATGAAATTTATAAGAACTGATTAATTCGGATGTGGGATCAGAATTGGTTGTTAATTACTTAATCAAAATCAAAGATTGATAAGAAAAAGATGATTATTTCAATGAAGAATGAAATAATTGGGTGAAAAACAGGCTTGATGGAAGTTTAGAGGGTTTAGTTTGTCTAATAAGAGAATGTAAATGTATTCTATCGATTTGTTCTTTGAAAAATCTAGCAATTTGCAGTGAATAAACCCTTGAATTGAGTCTATTTCATTCGAATTGTCCTAGCTTAAAAACCAAGAAGATTTTTAGTAAAAGGTTAATGAAATAATAACTCAATAAAAAAATATCAAGAAGAAAAAATACTCAATATCTAATTCTATGATCCAAAAGGAACAAGTTGCTCCTGAAACTAACGTAAAATCCTCCAATTAGGTAGACATTACCTTTAAGGATGTGAGGTATTCAGTAGATACGAAGAATGGGGTCAGGTAGATTCTGAGAGGGGTTGATGGCATCTGCAAGGCTGGAACTCTCAGTGCTATTCTCGGATCCTCAGGAGCTGGAAAGACGACTCTACTGAACATTCTCTGTCAGAGAGTCAAGCAAAAGAAAGGAATCAGCTTGCAAGGGGAAATACTGGCGAACTGCTAGCCTTTTTCACAAGAGAAGTTCACTTAGTTTGCTGCTTATGTGATGTAGGACGATGTACTGCTGGAGACGATGACAGTCAAAGAGTGCTTCTAGTTCGCTGCCAATCTGAAGACTAGGGGCACTGCTGAAGAGAAGGAGGCTAAGGTAGCTGAGATTATCAAGAGTCTTAGGCTTGAGAGATGCTAAAACACATTTGTTGGTGGACTCTTTGTGAAGGGAATATCTGGAGGAGAGAAAAAAAGAACCTCGATTGGGTATGAAATGGTGAGCGACCCTTGCGCAATCTTCTTGGATGAACCTACTTCAGGGCTGGACAGTTTCACAGCTTTTAGCATTATCAATTTGCTAAGAAAATTCGCTCATGAAAAGAACAAAACTGTGGTGTTCACAATTCACCAGCCCTCTGCTGACATTTGGAATCTCTTCGACAACGTAATGCTCATGGTTGAAGGTTAGTTCATCTATCAAGGACATGGAGGAATAGACGTAGTAAATCATTTTGCCAGCATTGGATTCAAATGTCCAACACTTTTCAACCCTGCAGACTATCTCATGAGGATTATGCATCATGGCAGTGAGACCAATGTTAAAAACTACCCTACTTACTTAGAAGGCTACAAATCTAAGCTCCAAAACGCAGTCGAATCAGACATAGCTAGGACAATATCCAGATAAATCCCCTCCAAACTTATTACATCTTCTGTCTTCTATCAAATTCAACAAATTGCACTAAGACAATTTCAAATCCTCAATCGTAACCCTCTTATTGTGAAAGCAAGATTTTTTCAAGCTCTAATAGTTTCTCTTTTTCTTGGTGCTGTTTTCTGGAGGCTACCTGATTCCGACAACCATCCTAACACAAGAGATCTTAATGACAAGACAGGATTTCTCTTCTTCTACAATATCTTTATGTTGATTTCGACCCTTAACCCATGCGTTATGACTTTTCCCTCTCAACGCGCTGTCTTCTTAAGAGAAGAAAATGCTAAATTATACACAGTCGGCCCTTATTTCATTGGTAAATTCATAGTTGACCTCATCCCAACAATTATCTTCCCATCTATCAGTTCCTTAGTCGTCTATTGGATGGTTGGATTAAACTGTGAAAACGCAGGAAAAGTATTTTTTTTCATATTCTCGTGCATCCTTTAAAGCTGTTCCGGACTTGGACTCGGATACTTAGTAGGTTCATCCTTCAATAATGCAAAAACAGCAATTGCAATAATGCCCCTTTTCATGATGCCCTCTATGCTATTTGCTGGTTTTTACAAGAATTCCGATGATTTCGCAAGCTGGATCGGATGGTTTCAATACTTATCTCCCTTCAAATACAGCTTCATGGCAGTTTCTATCAATGAATTCACTACATCTCACACCCCTTACAACCCCAATCCTATCGACACGCTAAAATTTAATCTCGAAAAATGGGAAGCAATCGGATGTCTTGTAGGTCTTTCTTGCTTTTTTACATTATTAGCCTTTTTTTTTCTTGCAACTCTCAAGAAAAGACTTTAGTGAAGTGAATTTTATGTTTGCATGTATTGTTTGTCATTCCCTTAAAGCATTATTAAATTTCTTGAAATATTTTTACAAATAATTTATTATTAAAAAGATTAATAAGTGAAAAAATATCTTAAATTTTTTTTTTTCGGAATTCAAATTGTAAATATTCATTTTATTAATCCAACTATAGGTTAAGATATAATTTTTGAGTTTGTTCCATAAGAAAAATAAGGAATTGATCTCTCTATAATATGTTGTTTCTCTTTTCAAATAAATCTAGTTATTAATCTCTTCAATACATGAAATCAGAATAATTTGTTTAATAATATCTCAATAATGAATCACATGCCCAAGAATATCTTATCATTCTTGTTTGTAAAAATATTTTTTTTCATAATCATGTGCTCTAAATCAGACCAAAAGAGAAGAAGAAGAATAATATTCTATGATTTTTTAATTTAGATTCTCTAAATCACACTAAACATTTGTAATAAAAGATTTATAGCCAATCTATCTTATTATTTTGTAATTTCGGCTGCTTAAATTATTATATTGCTAACAACTTATCAAATGTTCAATCTTTAAGGTGATGAGGAAACATATTAATAATAACAGAAACATAAAAAATAAAAATTGTAAAGTAATCTCTCAAAAATATGGTTGAGAGTGAATAATGGAGGATCTTGTAATAGGTGTATAATTTTTAATGAAGTTGAATAATCTTAAATTCAAGTAAAAAAAAACTATTCTTTTTTTTCTTTCATTTTTATTAATTTTCTGTGAATTATGCTCTATAGTTAACTAATTAACTCGAAGAGCTGCTCTATTCCTTATTTTATTATCATATTATTAGAAAAATAGTGATGTTTTTCTTAAAATAGATAGTTAATCAAAAGGAATCTGGGAAGATTGCAAAAATTTGTGTATCATTCTTTGCAAATCTAATTAATTATGATGTGGTGTCAGAATTAATTGGTTGAATGAGGCCTTACATAAATGAGGTTTGAGAAAGATATTATAAATGAGCATTTTAGTATTTAAAAAAATGATATTATTACATAGTAAGGTTTGAATAAGAAAATGAATATGGAAAATCACTGGAAAAGCAATTTTTTGTTTGAAGAAAATTGAGTTTATTAGTGGTTGTGCCATTGCTGGTATGGGAATTAAATTTAATTCAAGAGGGATAAGAGATTTTTGATCAATCTATTCTAGAAAAAATCTCATGGAAAAATGAACCAGATTGTTTTAGATTAAGCTCTTTTGTTAAGGTCTTTTTTAAATCAGTTGCTTTAAGAGCTGTGAAAGATCTACGTGTTTGGTGATAAATAATAATTCAATAACAATAATAAACTAAAGAACTTAGTCTCATGTTGAACTTGAAAGCCTAAAAGGGACATGTTGTTCCTGAAAATAATGATTCAAATAGTAATTCAGTAGATTTTACCTTTAAGGATGTGCAGTATTCTGTGGATACGAAAAATGGGGTCAGGTAGATTCTGAAAGGGGTAAATGGTATCTGCAAGGCTGGAACTCTCAGTGCTATTCTTGGATCCTCAGGAGCTGGAAAGACAACTCTGTTGAACGTTCTCTGTCAGAGAGTCAAGTAAGGGAAAGGAACCAGCTTGAAGGGAGAAATACATGCGAATTGCTAGCCTTTTTCAACAGAGAAGTTCACTTAGTTTGCTGCTTATGTGATGCAAGACGATGTGCTGCTGGAGACGATGACAGTCAAAGAGTGCTTCTAATTTGCTGCCAACCTGAAAACGAGGGGCACTGTTGAAGAAAAGGAAGCTAAGGTAGCTGAGATTATCAAGAGTCTTAGGCTTGAGAGATGCTAAAACACGTTTATTGGAGGACTTTTTGTGAAGGGAATATCTGGAGGAGAGAAAAAGCGTACTTCAATAGGGTATGAGCTTGTAAGTGACCCTTGCGCGATCTTCTTGGATGAGCCAACATCTGGGCTGGACAGTTTCACAGCGTTTACTATTGTCAATTTGTTGAGGAAATTCGCTCATGAAAAGAACAAAACTGTGGTTTTCACAATCCATCAGCCCTCTGCTGACATTTGGAATATGTTCGACAACGTAATGCTCATGGTTGAGGGTTAGTTCATCTATCAAGGACATGGAGGAATCGATGTAGTGAATCATTTTGCCAGCATTGGATTCAAATGTCCAACACTTTCTAACCCTGCAGACTATCTCATGAGGATTATGCATAGTGGCAGTGAGGCCAACGTCAAAAACTACCCTACTTACTTAGAAGGCTACAAATCTAAGCTCCACAAAGCAGTCGAATCAGACATATCTAGTACAATATCCAGACAAATCCCCTCCAAACTTATCACATCTTCTGTCTTTTATCAAATTCAACAAATCGCACTAAGACAAATACAAATTTTATACCGTAATCCTATTCTTACAAGAGCAAGATTCATTTAATCTCTCCTGATTGGCTTCTTCATTGGTCTTATTTACTGGAAGCTGCCAAACTCAGACCATCATCCAAGTACAAGAGATCTCAACGATAAATTAGGCTTTCTATTATTCTATTAAGTAGGCATGTTCATGATGACTCTTACTCCTTGTATTTTAACATTCCCATCAGAACGTGCTGTCTTCTTAAGAGAAGAAAATGCTAAGCTCTACACAGTCGGGCCTTATTTTTTAGGTAAATTTTTAGTAGACATGGTTCCAACAATAATTTTCCCAGTTATTTGCTCTGCCATTTCTTATTGGATGGTTGGGTTAAACAGTGAAAATGCAGGAAAAGTTTTCTTCTTCTTCTTAGTCTGCATTGTAATGAGTTGCACAGCTCTTGGAGTAGGGTACTTAGCAGGTTCCTCTTTCAGCGATGCTAAGATTGCAACTGCAGTAATGCCCCTTTTCATCATGCCTTTCATGCTCTTCGCTGGGTTTTACAAAAACTCTGCTGACTTCGCCAGTTGGATCGGATGGTTTCAATACTTATCTCCCTTCAAATACAGCTTCATGGCAGTCTCTATCAATGAATTCACGACCTCCTCCCACGCACCTTACAACCCCAACCCAATTGAGACATTAAATTTTAGTCTTGATAGATGGGAATCAATTGGATGTCTTTTAGGGCTCTTTGCTTTTTACACAATAGCTGCATTTATCGTCCTTGCAACTCTAAAGAGAAGAGTACAGTGAAGAAACTTTCAGAATAAGAAAACCATTCTTTTTGTTACAATTAGCTTACCATTGGCTATTAGATCTTTAATCGGTTAAAAAGATATTAGAAATAGAATTATTTTAAATATTGCTATTTTTTGTATTTTTATAAAAAATATTTAAATTTGCTTTGTATGCTTTAGTTCGATTATGTAATATTTTGAATCACTGATTGGAAGGAAAATTAACTTACAAACAAAACACCACAGTCTTATTAATTAATCCAAAAAAATAATCTATAACAGATTCTTCTCATTTATTTTTTTCTCTTCCATTTACTTTACATCCCCCCATACCATTTTTTTGTTTCTTTATGAATCTTTAAATAATTATTTTTTTAATCCTTATTAAAAGCATCGAACAATAGAATTCAGAAAATAAACCTTCAGATATAGAACAAAATATATTGAATAAATGAATTTTGATTATTTATAGAATAGAATGGAACAAATAAATAGATTTCTCGAATTATTATGTTTCTATTTGTGCTTTGTAATCTCAAAAATTTTTAGGTTACAAGAAGTAATATGAAATATTGAATTTCACAATATTTTCTGTTAATTTCGAGTATTCGATCAGAATTCAAAGTATGTTGCAGCTCAGATAATTTCTCTTTACATTATCTGCCTTGTGATTAGCATTTTAGCAAATGAAGGGAGATCTTTCAAAGGATTTTAAAAATCCATTTTTTGATTTAGATTCATTTTGATGAAGAAGATTTACCTGTCCAGCAAAATAACGAATAATATTTGGCAATTTGAATCCTTTTTTTCTTAAATCTATTAATTTTTTGAGGTTAAAAGCTAGTACTTTGGGGTAATTAAACTTGGGATAATAAGCGAATTAAAGAAACAATTAAGTTATTTAAAAAAAAGTAGAAAATGGCACTTAGTGTTGGAAGAAACGACGCGCAAATAGCTCCTCAAGAAAATCATATGGTTGAGGACGATCACTCCGCTAATATTACCTTCAGGAATATTTAGTACACGGTAAAGACGAAGCATGGTCCGAAGTAAATTCTGAAAGGAGTAGATGGGATATGTAAGGCTGGAACAGTCAATGCAATATTAGGTTCATCTGGTGCTGGCAAAACGACTCTGCTGAATATTCTCTGTAAAAGAATAGGTAGTGTGAAAGGAAATACCTTGGAAGGGGAAATCTTAGTTAACTGCTAGGCTTTTTCGCAAGAAAAGTTCACATAGTTTGCTGCATATGTAATGTAAGATGATGTGCTATTGGAGACGATGACAGTCAAAGAGTGCTTCTAATTTGCTGCCAACCTGAAAACGAGGGGCACTGTTGAAGAGAAAGAAGTTAAAGTGGCTGAGATTATCAAGAATCTAAGGCTAGAGAGATGCTAAAACACGTTTATTGGAGGACTTTTTGTGAAGGGAATATCGGGAGGAGAGAAAAAGCGTACTTCAATAGGGTATGAGCTTGTAAGCGATCCTTGCGCGATCTTCTTGGATGAGCCAACATCTGGGCTGGACAGTTTCACAGCTTTTAGCATTGTCAATTTGCTAAGAAAATTCGCTCATGAAAAGAACAAAACTGTGGTTTTCACAATCCATCAGCCCTCTGCTGACATTTGGAATATGTTCGACAACGTAATGCTTATGGTTGAAGGTTAGTTCATCTACCAAGGACATGGAGGGATTGACGTAGTAAATCACTTTGCTAGCATTGGATTCAAATGTCCAACACTATCCAACCCTGCAGATTATCTTATGCAGATTATGCATCACGAAAGCGAGACGAATGTTAAAAATTACCCAATTTACTTTGAGGGTTACAAATCCAAACTTCAAAATGCAGTCGAATCTGACATCGATAATATTCCATCGAGACCTATCCCCTCTAAACTAATAACATCTTCGATCTTCTATCAGATTAGCTAAATCGCCAAAAGATAATCCAAGATTCTCAACAGAAATCCAATTGTTTTCAGAGCAAGATTAGGTTAATCTATCATCATAGCTCTTTTCATTGGAGCAATCTATTGGCGATTACCAGATTCAGAATCCCATCCTAATGCTAGAGACATCAACGATAAAGGTGGATTTCTCTTTTTCTTTATCATCGGCATGTTCATGATGACTCTAAATCCTTGCATCTTAACTTTTCCTTCTCAAAGAGCAGTTTTTCTACGAGAAGAAAATGCCAAGCTCTACACAGTCGGGCCTTATTTCATAGGAAAATTCATCATAGACCTTATCCCAACTATCATCTTCCCAACAATTAGTTCTCTAATCGGCTACTGGATGGTAGGTTTAAACTCCGAACATGCTGGCAAACCGCTCTTTTTCATTTTCGTTAGTATTCTCCAAAGCTGTACTGCCTTAGGAGTAGGGTATTTCGGAGGCACAGTCTTCAGTGATGCGAAAGTCGCAATAGCAGTCACTCCTCTCCTCATTATGCCTTTCATGCTCTTCGCTGGTTTCTACAAAAACTCAGCGGACTACGCTAGCTGGATTGGATGGGTTTAATACATTTCCCCTTTCAAATACAGCTTTATGGCAGTTGCTATCAATGAATTCACAACTTCAAAAACTCCATATGTCCCAGATCCAATCAAAGTACTGAACTTCGATCTCAGCATGTGGGAGTCAGTAGGCTGTCTCATTGGACTATTTGCATTCTTTTCTCTCACTGCATTCGTCTTTCTGGCCACTTTGAAGAAGAGAGTGCAGTGAATGGCCAAGCACTTATTTTACAATTTTAGTATTCTTTCTATGGTATTTTGTTTAATTTTTCACAGAAAAAAATGATGAAATACCTCCATTTTTCTCTTCAAGAAAGTATTGAGAAACGTGTGAACTAGCAAGAGCTTCCTCCACTTTTTCTAATAAAGGAGTCCAAATAAAAAGTTAAATAAATCTCCTAATAACAAATAATCTTGAAGATAAGAGCTTTGTACCCTCACCCCCCCCCCCCCCCCAATTTCCACAATAAAAATATTATCTTTGCCATTTTTTTTGACAGAAAAAATGAAACATTTATCTCTAAAATCACTTATGTTTTGTGGTATTTGATCTCCCCTTCATTCTTAGCCTGCTAGTGTGCCGAAAATAGCATGATGCTTAACAAGATCTTCTTGGTTAATATCAGAGTAGAATTTTTCCATATTTTCATGGATAAGTCTACTCTTTGGTGATAAATCCAAAGCAGCTTACAGGAGTGCTTGCACAAGGGAGGTGAATTACCTTGCTGTATTTCCCTTGAAAATCCCTTCATCATATCCTATTTTCTTTGTCTAAATCGCAAGATTATTCAGTGCTTCATGTGAATTTGGGTTCAAGATAATAGCTGCCCTGTAATTTGCTAGAATCAAATGCTTGAGTCGATATGCTTACAGTGCAGTTTCAGATGATTGAAGTAGCTGCTCATAAGACACAGCAAGACTAAAATAAGGTAAAAAATTTGTCTAATCACAAAGAATCTCTTTTTTGTAGTGTCTAATAGAATTCAAAGTATTCTAACGAATTTCAAATTGTATCAAACCCAGCTTATAAGAAGCAAGAGATAGATTAGGTTGGATTGCGAAGGCTTTCTAAAAATGTGCTTCAGCAGCATCCACATTAGGGAAAGGTTCATTCAGTTCAGTTTCTCCCATGACAAGATTGCCATAACCAAATGAGTCAAAATCTCTCATCATCAAAGTTTTCAAATCTAATGCTTTGCTTTCTTCTTTTACAGTTAAATTTGCTAAAGCGACAACATCTTTCCTGCGTTTTCTCAGTGCATTTCTGAAGTAATCTTCATTTTCTATCTTTATTCTAGTATCCTCCAAAAAGTTTTGGCTGTCAGATTTTTTAGGAAGGGAGTTGTTTTAGAGTTACTTTAGAGAATCCTCTACCTCAAGCACTCCAATATTATTATCAGCTTAACTGTCTGCGGGGAAGAGCTAACAATAAAAGTAGTATTTTTCCCTTGCCTAATCAATTTATCCTAGATCATTTTTCAGTAACAATGCAAGGTTAAATATTGATTCCCCGAGCTTCTCATCGAGTTTAATGCTTTGATTGTATAACTCCTTGGCTTCTAATGGTCGTCTCTCGATTTTGTGCTTGATAAATCCAGAATTATAATATGGAAGGGCATATCTCGGGGATCTCTGCATTGCGAGATCAAACGCAATCTAAGCTTGTTCTATTTTCCCGAGATTCAAGAGGATGCACCCAAGAGAGTTCAAGTATTCCCCAG
>Ga0302271_10001417_pt1 | contig 23031 bp, 12 predicted proteins | sample III_Bog_N1_1_FD_198767 | JGI IMG/M metagenome (GOLD analysis project Ga0302271, IMG submission 198767) | Peat permafrost microbial communities from Stordalen Mire near Abisko, Sweden - III_Bog_N1_1 | ecosystem: Environmental > Terrestrial > Soil > Wetlands > Peat | place: Sweden: Abisko... | reverse complement strand
AACCCCACACCCAACCCCAACCCCAACCCCAACCCCAACCCCAACCCCAACCCCAACCCCAACCCCAACCCCAACCCCAACCCCAACCCCAACCCCAACCCCAACCCCAAAAATTATTTATCCGTATCCCCATTCATCCTAAGCAAGCAAAAAATTTATGTGAAGGGATATGCATGCTCCAGGAAAGATAAACAAAAGATATGAGGAAACACTGAATTCTAACAAGATGCACTACAGCACAAATCTCCTATCGCTACTTGAGGTCTTCATATTAGAAGTCAAGTTACTAGTTGCTTATAAATTACCATAAGATTAAGAAGTTTATTTCGTCAACATAGCAAACAACATTGGAGCTATTTTGCTTCATACGTTAGAAATTATTATTTTTTGGTTTTTTTCTCATCTTCTGCTTCTTTCGCATTTCCTTCTCTATGTTGAATGGAAGAAGAACAAATGAAAATTTTAGAATATTAGGAATTATTACAAGATGAATATTATCTTCTCAGGTATCCTTAAAGCAATCAAATCAAATTGAAGGGTATCGTGCAACTTTAATCAAGAGAGAGAGAGAGAACATATTATTTTCCTTCGAGTGTTTGAGAGAGATTATTCAAATCAAAACGAAACAAAAAATGGATTTTAAAATCACCCGAATTGCTATTTAGAAAGTCTATCCAAATCTAACCAACTTAGACGACCTGACTGACAAGTTCTGCTTTGTATCAGGAGGGTAAATCGCTCCGCATATTGAAATAAATCCGATTTTTGGGGCAACTTTCTATTTCTACATTACTCAAACCGCTATGCTACTGGATTTTTAGGAGCTGTAGGTTGTGCTTGGCACTTTAAACTCATTGACCTAAGACTTCGAAAGATAAGCTATGACTCCATTATTCAAGATCTTACAGGACATTATCACATTGATAGCCTAAACCTAGTAAGCACAATCTGAAGCAGAAAAAGTTTAAGCCTCTAATCAAGTGAAGTATGCTATTATGAACTTAGACAATTCATTTTTCTCGCAAGGGAGTTTTTCGACTGGCACATTTTTAGCTAGTTCTCTTATGCTGATGGCTAAACTATCCACGAATCCCTCCACTTCTCAGAACACTAGCATGTACAATACACTCTTAATGAGCAATTTATCCACGATGCATAAATGCCAATTCGAGTTGATTTGTCAGCTTTTTAACATCAGCTGCACTGTCTATTAGGAGTTTAAAGATTCCACTTTTATCGCTCCACTATTTACCTACACAGCGAGTGAAAGTCCCTAAAAGCATGCGTTGATTCTTTCCGAAAATGGAAATTCTATACGATTAGCATTTAACTCAACAAGCAAAAATAAGGAAGATTTTATTATCAACGAGATTTTCCTTATGAATCAAGAAATGTCAGCATCAAATCTTCTCATCTAAAGCCTTTAGGTATCCGATGCATAATCGTAATAGCTCATCAGGGAGATCGCAAATCTGAAAAGTTAATTCGATTAAGCTACTGAAGAGAACGAAAATTACAAGAAACAAATTCAAACTACAGTTGATTATTGCTTGGAGTTGGAGAAATATTCTTAGACTTGCTTGTAGAAAAAATAAGAATATGTCGGCAAGATCTAAGAGCTCAAGTAAAAAGTAAATAGAATATGATTCTTGAAGAAATATTAAAATGTTACTTTGCTTCCTTACATTTTTGTATGCTCTTTTCTTGTGTTTTTGAGGAATGAAAAAAGGGGAATTTTAATTTTCAAAATATTGAGAGAGAGAGAGAGTACGCATAATTATTCTTATATTTTGCAAATTTTCTTATTAATAAGCACATGGCTGAATGGCAAAATTCAAAGATAATCATTTAATAAAGTTGATAGTGAAAACAGAGACAGATTTGTGCCTTTCTGCTTATTTTACATTGATTCCTTTAGTTGATTTACAAATACAAATGCTAAAAGAATCGCATTCCTTTCCACAAAAAGCTTTCGCTTCAAGATCATATTTAAAACAGATTTTTTAAAATGAATGAAAATTCAAATCTCTTTTTCTTTTCTTTTTAATAATCTAAGTTACCACAAATGGAGAACTCTCATCAACATTTTTACTGAGACGGCTCATTACAAAATCAATTTAAAATCTCGCTTAGAAAGTTTTTAAGTAAAAAATAGAACCCCAAAGATCCGCGCGTATTTTATTTAAAGTACATCAAAATCAAAAACCAATTATCTTTTTTGATCAAGTAGAAACTTCAATGATCATCATATCCCCCTAGATAATAAGATCTGTATTAAAATTAGAAGACACACAATTAATTGGTTTATCAGGAAACCTTTCTTTGTCCGAAATGGATTTTTAATTAAAAAAATTACCTATTAACAAAATATGAGATTATGAGAAAATAATACTTTTTTATCTTCAAATTGAAATTTAAGAAAACAAAACAAAAAACAATTAAACAGAAAAAAAAAACCAAACGAAACAATTAACTAAAACATGATTGATAATACTTCAATTGAGAGCTACAGCAATGACAAATCCGCTTTGTACATTCAATAACTTAACGATGGTGTCACAAAGGAACTACTGCTCAAGGAGTTCATCAAGTTCGGGCAACTCAAGCATGTGAGACATTTCCCAGAAACTAACTCTGCGCTGATCGCTTATGAAAACGCAGCTGATGCAGAAGGTGCCATGAAAAATCTTAATCACACTCACATTTAGTGCAAAGAATTATCTATTACTTATCTTTAAGACAAGGATGTTTTGAGTTAGTAAAAGAAGAAGTCCAAATTGCTCCTCAAAAACGTTTCACCAACCTTGGAGCCCTCCGTTTTACATAATTTCTTAGAGAGTGAGCCAGGAAATGTTGACTCACTGATACTCAAGAAGAAGGACGACATAAAATAGAATCTTGGCGATGGTTACATTCAATTCGAAAAGGATGAGGATTACAAAAAAATACTTTAACACAAATAAAACCCAGCAAAGATGGCCATCATTAACACCAACTAATCTTTCACTGTTAGGGAGAATAAAAAGAAAAAAACCAACAAGATTCGCATCACTGGCCTGTTCAATCAGGAGATTTCTTCTGAAGAAAAGGAAGCTATTTATAACCAAATCTGGGCTGTTTTTGAAGGCATCAAGAAAAATATTGGGGATAAGTAGAGATTATCTATCCACACTCATAAAAATGACCAAAAGAAGAGTTTCTAGACTACGATCGAGTTCGCTTACACCGACGACGACGAAGAAGATAGCATTTATTAAGCCACCAAGGAATCAATTGCATAGAATTTCAAAAATACATCTTTAGTTGGTGGACCATAGATTACTTTCAAGGCTAATGAGAGCAGCTTGAGAAACCTCATATGTCTGGGAGTTAAAAATGGCATTAGCGAGACTATTCTTGCTTCTTGGTTGCTGAGAGTCTTAGGGATCGTAATTTCTGAGTAAAATATTCAAATCAGATTACCTAACTCTGGTCATAAGACCAAAAAATTCAAAACGTCTTCAGCTTAATTGTCCTTCGATTCCAAGAAAGATGGTGAGAATTTCATGATTTTCTGTTCAAAAGCCAACAACGCTCATGTCCTCAAGGAGATTTTCGAGACTAACCATAAAGTCACACTTTTCTTGAAGCACGATGAACTCAGCAAAATCAAGTAGCAAACAGCCATCAAAATCAAAAATTAAAAAGGAGGCATTTCCCAGTCACTCTTCTTAACAGAGAAGACAATCTTCCCAGTTCCCTCTGTAAAAATGAGAGAATAATCCTTCTACCCTGCTTAGATCCATAACATGCAATTCCCCAAGTTAATTATGCAAACTGGTTTTATTTAAAGTCCACTAATACTAGTTCCTGTGATTTCCCCAATATTATTCCCTAAAGAACATGCCAAAAATTCATACTAGAATAACAGAAAGGTTAACATCTTCCTCGAGTTCCAGAGACTTTCCCCTATTGAGAAGAAACAATAAGTCGAAGACATATCACAGAAAATCAACTCCTGCAAGATATAATTCAATTTAATCTCAGACGAAGCAGTTAAGCGTTCCATCCTCCATTAGATCATCTACTACAAGATCTAGAATTTCGGCGATAGCAATATAGCTGAGCTCATTTTTGAATTCAAAAAGACACCTCAAGAAGCCAACAGTCTTATTACTGAATTCCATCAAGAAATCGACAAAATCACAGATATGCTCATCGATAAAGAAATCTTCTCAATTAAAGAAATCAGAGATATCATACTTAATCCCAGGTAACTTCTATATAGATGTCTCAAAGCTATTGATCTGTTAAGTAATAGCCTCAAAGCTACTCATTAGCTCCCCCAGAAGCAACAATATTGACATATTTATTAATTTATAACTGAATTCATGTTGAGTTTATTTAAAAAATGGTAAACATTTTCACTTTAATATTTTGTTTCTTGTAATGGGATAACAAGAAAAGTTGCTCAACTGATCTTGTGAAGTTTTCAACTTGAGCATTTTTTGTTAAGATTAAACCATAATTAACTACGATTCTATTAGTGATTGCATATTTTTATTACATGATGAATTATTATCACAGCGCATCTAGAGAGGGAATTATTAATCAATATGTTTGATTCTTTTGTTGTTGTTGTTGCTCAATAATTTATTCTTCTATAGTTTGTGTTGTCTGGAATTAACCTTAGTTCAAATATTTGTGAAAAATAATTTTCCTTCTCGATATTTTAATTTAAGAAAAGAAAAAAAAATAAACAGAAGAAAAACCAAACCAAATAATTAACTAACGAGTTGATGGATAACATCTTCCTTTAGTTCTCGAAACTTTCCCCTTTTGAGAAGAAACAATAAGTCGAAGACATCTCACAGAAAATCAACTCCTGCAAGAATGAATTCAATTTAATCTCAGACGAAGAAAAGCGTGCCGTCCTCGGTTAGATCATCTATTACAAGATCTAGAATTTCGGCGATAGCACAATAGCCGAGCTCATAAATGAATTTAAAAAGACACCTGAAGAAGCCAACCTTCTTATCACATAATTTCATGAAGAAAACCCCAAGATCACAGGTATGCACATAGATAAAGATATCTTCCTAATTGAAGAAATTATTGAATTAGTGCTTAATCCTAAGGAATTCCTCGAGAAATGCCTAGAAGCTACCGATTTGCTCACCCAGAATTGAACAATATTTTATTTTATCTCTGAATTCATGTAGATTTTTAATTAAAATGTCAAACGGTTTCACATTATTTTTTTTTTGGCAGTTTTCTTGTTCTATGATAAAAGTTGAATTACTCGACTTATTTGTGAAGTTTCTACTTAGTATTTTTATTTAAGATTAAGCCAAAAATTATTTCGTTTCTTTTTTTGGTGATTGCATTTTATTATTGCCTGATGAAATATTATCTTCGCAGTGCGTCAAGAAAGGGAATTATTAATCGATGTTTTACTCTCTTAAAATCAAAAAATAACAAAAATCAATTAGATATCTTCATAAGAATAATTATCTGATCTGAATTATTGAATTTTTTTGAAAATATGAATAATTGTTCTTTCTCCATATTGTAATTGAAGAAAAGAAAGTAAAACAACAAAATCAAACAGAAGAAAAACCAAACGAAACAATTAACTAAAACGATGGTTGAGAATATTCCAATTAAGAGCTACAACAATGACAAATGCACTTTGTACATTCAAAATCTTCAGGCTGGTGTCACGAAGGAATTTCTGTTCAAGGAGTTCACCAAGTTCGGGCAACTCAACCATGTGAGACATTTTCCCAAAACTAACACTGCGCTGATTGTTTATGAAAGAGCTGCTGATGCAGAAGAAGCCATGAAAAATCTTAACCATACTCAAATTTATAAGTAGGAAATCTTGATTTCTTATTTTAAGACAAGAATGTCTTGAGTTAGTAGAAGAAGTAATTCAAATTGTTCATCAAGAATTGTTCACCAACCTTGGAGACATCCGTTTTACATAACTTCTTAGAGAGTGAGTTTGGAAATGTTACATTACTAAAGCTCATCAAAAAGAAAAACAGTGAATAGAATATCGGGTAAGGTTACGTTAAATTCGAAAAGGAAGAGGATTTTAAAAAAATCCTTTAACAACAATAAAACCAAGGAAAGATTATCATCGCGAACTCTGACTACTTTTTCACTGTCGAGCAAAACAGTAGTGAGAAACCAAATACCAAAACTAACAAGATTCACATTGCTGGCATGTTCTAGCAGGAGATATTCTCATAAGAAAAAGAAGCTAACTCTATCCAAATTATGACTGCTTTTGAAGGTGTCAGGAACAATCTAGGAGATAAGTAGAGCTTCTCTATCCACACTGCGTACAATGAACAAAATAAAAGTTTTTAGACTGATATAGAGTTCGCTTACACCGACGACGACGAAGAAGATAGCATTTATTAAGCCATCAAGGAATCGATTGTGGAGAATTTCAAACACATCACTTTAACTGGAGGACTGATGATTACTTTCAACGCTAATGAGAGCAGCATAAGAAAGCTCATATGTATGGGAGTTAAAAATTACATCAATGAGACTATCTTCGCTGCTTGGTTGCTGAGAGTCTTAGGGATCGTAATTTCTGAGTAAAATATCCACATCAGATTATCAAACTCTGCAAAGAAGGCTGAACTAACGAACTCATCAATCAATTTTTTAAACTAAAAAATCTAGACTAAATTAGCTACATTGTTCTTCGATTCCAAGAAAGATGGTGAGAAGTTTCTGATTTTCTGTTCCAAACCCTATAGCGCTAATCTCCTCAAAGAGATTTTCTAGAATAAACATAAAGTAGCACTTTTCTTGAACCAAGACGAACTCAACAAAATCAAGAAATAAACCTTCATCAAGAGCAGCTACAACAAAGGACCTGAATATCAAGTCTGGCTTCCATTCTAGAATGACAGAAAGGTTAACATCTTCCTCTAGTTCCAGAGACTTTCTCCCAAAGAGAAGAGGTTTTAAGTGGAAGACATCTCACACAAAATCAACTCCTGCAAGAAAGAATTCGATTAAATTGTAGACGAAAATGGAAAGCGCTCCATCCTCGGTTAGATCATCTACTACAAGATCTAGAATTTCGGCTAGATCAATGTAAAAGAGCTCACAAATGAATTCAAAAAAACTCCTGAAGAAGCCTACAGTCTTATCACTAAATTCCATCAAGAAGTAGACAAAATCACAGATATGCTCATCGATAAAGAAATTTTCTCAATTGAAGAAATCATAGATATTGCTATTAATCCCAAGGAGCTTCTAGAAAGATGTCTCGAAGTTAATGATCTGTTGGCTGAGAGTCAACAAAATTGAAAAAAATAATTAATTTATCGCAGAATTCATGTTGTCTTTTAATTCAAAATGTCGGCCACTTTTCATATTAATATTTTGTTCTAAATAAACTGGATAAAAAGAAATAGTACTCAATCTTATTTGTGAAGTTTTTCGGCTTGGTATTTTGTAGTTGAGATTAAACTAACATTTACTCTTTTTTTTCTTTTAGTAATTGCATGTAATAATTGAATTGATGGAATAGTATCATCGCCTTGTGCCAAGAAAGGGCATTATTAATCTATGTTTTACTCTTCCATTATTCTTATTATTCAATAATTGATTTTCTTTATTAGCTTAGCTATCTTGTGTAGAATATTTTTCCACATAGGATCTATTCTCTCTACTTCTTTGAGTATGCATATTTTAATCCATACCTTAGTGAATTTAAAAATATGATTCCACTCTGGGAATACCACTTTTTCACATATTTTATATTTCGCTTGTTTTTGAATCTCAATCCAAAAATCAATAGAATGCATATTATTTCAGGTGATTTCATGAGTTGTTACTGTGGACTGAGAGATATCATGCGATAATCAAAAATATTATTCTAGATTCACTCTTTCTCTCTCACATAGCTTTGGATTTCTTTTTTCTTCTTCTTTTTGAGCTAATTCTGGCATTCATCTCCCTATAAGAAACTTACAAATACATCTAACTAATATTGAGGTGTATTCGCTATCCACAAAAATTACGAAATTAAAATAACAAATTCTGCATAGATACAATATATTGATTCACAAGCAGATCAACAACAGGCATACTGACAGATATTCATAACTACAAAAAGCGAAACAACAATACCTTGAAGTCTTCTTGTGACTCAAAAAATGACACCAAACAGCCTAGGATGTTTTATTCTGCTGTTGCTTTTCCTGGTGAATCTCAGTTATCCACGTAACAAAACAGCATATTCTATGTAGTTTTTCATTTTACGTGATGTTTGAGTTAGTTGATTATGCCTTTAAAATATGCCCTTCCCTTTGGTTTTTCACTCAGAATCGGTGATAAGCATAGGCACAGATATTCAGAAGATGTATGATAGCTCATAATTTGATACAGTTAATGACTCAAGCTTTCTCTCCGCTGGTATGTTACATCATTTTACTCCCTCATATTTCATTTCTTTTCAAAATCATTCTTCCCTAATTTTCATCCTGTGTTTTCTTTCCTTTCTAAAAGTAAATGGCGCCTTGAAGTTCTCAGTGAGTTTCTGGTTTTAAGCTACTTCGAGTGCCAACGATTCCATCAACTAAGCTCTATTGCATCTAACCATGCTTTCGTAAGAAAAAATTACCATTTAATCAAGTGTCTTTACAAGGCAGTTACATATAACTTCGCTAATTCCATTCAACCAAAAACAGTACTTCTTAACCATGGAACTACGCGAGTTAATCAACAGCAGTCCGCCATTTATCACAACTAATCTATGTAGAACGGTATTCTTCAACGGGCATTCGAGTCTATTCCACTGATTTCACTACATAAAATACTCTCCTCACTTACTCTGTAAACTCTTAACATTTCATTCCTTGCTTCCCTTCCATAATCTCTTCTTCTTGCTTTTAGATATCCCTATCTCAATGGTACCACATCTACGTTGGGATCGACTACTCATAATCAAAGCATATCGCTTATATCTTCAACCCATCTAATCCTGGATCAAGTTCAGCGAATACAGTCGTCGCTCCTGCGATATCTACACCTTCCAATGAACAACTCGATAGCAGGACTGTTCTGTATGTGGGTGGATCTGTCGACAGAACATCAGGTGTCCTCAATTTCAATGGGATGTTGTATAAAGTTAGGTTCATGCCGATCTTCGCTGTGCAATTACCTGATAATGTATTAGTCCATTAAGGAGAGATTGGTAAGGAATTGTCTATGGCTTTTTTGGATTTATATTAATTGGATTTTGGTGTTGTTTGAATTTATCCCAAAAAGCGATGTCATATGCGTTTAATTTCAACGTTCCATGCAGTACTTACATATTCAGTCTCAGCAATAACAATGTCTATGCAACGTTTGGTGCTTTGGAGACAGCTTGTTCTGATACTACTGACACCAATGAGCCTTATTTCGATATTACTTCAGGAATATAAATTTAACCAGGCGATTATTTCACGATTAATCTGAATAATGAATTCGTGGACATGAATTATATCACATTCTGGATGCGATTAACATCCGTTCCAGGTTCAGCTTCGATATTGTTCTCCATACTCAACACAAGTGTAAGAGATAATTCAATTCAAAAAAATAAAAAAATAAGGAAAAACATAGGCAAAGTCAAATTGAGGTATGATCTTTTAACTTTTGTATTAGGGCTAAATCATGGTGAATTTGCAAGTAAACACTTCAGCATAACTCTGCTTTAACACGAACCTTCTAGGCTCACCAACGTGCTCAGGATCTACACTTACTGCTGGTGGTAATTAACAAAGACACTTCCCCCTTTATTCATTTTTTTAATTTTTCACTAATTTCTTTAAGTTTGGACAAACATCTACTGCAGTTATTCCTTCCATTCAATCTTAAATTATCTGATTGTGAGTCTACTGGTGCAGAATAATTTTTGGTTTAAGAACGTTTTGATTGCTGCGTATCCTGTTGTCACCGCAACAAACTAAAAGATCATTTTCGGTGGTGGCGTCATGAATGCATATTTCATGGATATTCAAGGTGGTTAAGGTGCGTTTTTAGCTGTGAATTAGCTATTTCTTGATAAATGTTATACCTCCGTGGGGATTGCTTCGCCTTAATGCACGTTCTGCTTCCCAGGGTATTATCTGTATTAAGGATAGTGCTAGCTCTTCTGTCCTGATGGTAAAATGAAATAAAACAACCAATTTATAAATCTGATATGTTAAAATATGTAACTAATCTAGGTTATTACCGAGACAATTCTGCAAGAAAATGTAGACTATGTTTTTCTAGCTGTTCGAGCTGTACTGGACCGTTAGAGAATAACTGCGTATCATGCAGTGCTAATTTCCCATTTGCGTTCTCAGGATATTGCTTGAATTCGTGTCCAAGGAACTCAGCTGTCAGCGATGATAAGACATCTTGTGTATGTGACAGTTCCTGCTAGCTGTGCATTTATAATCCAACAGCGAACTCCTCAGATTGCTAGACATGCAAAGATACCAATCAATTCATTAATGGTAACAAAATGAGAATCATATTTTAATAAGTTGTTTTTGATAATTCTATCTTGTTTAACAAATTGTCCAAACTCCAAACAGGTGGTATCTGCGTGGTATCTGAATTCTGTCCTGTGGGTACATTTGGAAACCCTTCTACACTAAGATGCTCTGTAACATGTCCTCCTGGGTTGACTATTTTAGATTACGTAAATAGAGCATGTGCATCATTTTGCCCTAAAGGATCCGTTTTGAATAGTGCTGCAACGTAATGCCTTCTTGTGTGTCCTTCTGGGTAATTCCCTGCAAGTTATGTTGGATCGAATGCGAATGAAACTCAGTTTAAATGCACAGTCTGTTCGGCTGCAAATCACTGTAGTACTTGTTTATCACTGACTTAATGTCTTTCCTGCACAACTGGGTATCTTATTCATGAATATTCAGGGTCTTGCGTGCTAGTAGCATCTGGATGCAACACTGGATATTACCTCAACGGAATCGTGTGCAGAGTTTGCTAAACAGGGTAGAATTTATTCACGAATATTCTGCTATTTTCATTCATTTCCAATATCTTATCCCCTTTTTCACCTTTTTTTTTTGTTTAGCTGTACAGTCTGCCCAAGCGGTTACTTCCTCAAAAGTGGTTCTTGTGTGACTGACTGTGGAATAGCATATCAAGCTGCTTCCTTACCTGCTCCTGCATCATGCTAAGCCCTTCTATACCCTGTAGTTGACATATCAAATCGGTCTCTCGTGAACGATCCTGATCATCTCCCACTGAACATCGGCAGAACAAGTGATTTAGAACTCGTAGGAATCTACTATTTCGCTGGGATTGTATCTGAGATTCTCTGGTATTTAGATGACCCAACACACAGCTAATCTATGAAATTCTTCGCGAATACCCTAGATAATCAGCTTACATTAATCATCCCAAAGGAGAACTTACTTCCAGATACATATTATTCCGTGAAACTTCAAGTGATCGCCAATACAAGAAAGTACGGGGAGAACTTCATTTTTATCTAAACGAGCTCTGAAATCGTTGAAGGTGTGTTCAGCATTTCCCCGACAACTGGAATCTCAGGTGTGACTCTTATGACAGCGAGTTATTCCTTATGGTCTCATGCAACAGATACGTTATCTTACGATTTAACGTATTCAAGAGAGACAGCCATCACAGCCATGGGGAGAACATTCAACTCTAAGGACGATTACAATGAAATTTTCATTGCGTCAAGTGATCAAACAGGTTCTGTTTTGTTCACTATTCCACCTTATGTGACACAACGAGAGTTCCAAGTAGAACTAGCAGTGTATTCAGCCAATGAGAAAGTCACAAGGACTTTCAATGTAACCTTGGCTCCTTTCAATGGTGACAGGATACCTTTAGAGACAGATGTCAGAAGATTCACTGCATCAAGTGTAATTTCAATAATAATCCAATCTTTATTTTTTCCCATTGATTTTCCCTTTATTCTACCCTTTGCACAGAGTATCACCTACGCGTAGTACTACTCTCTTTCCTAGAAAATTCGCTACCTCTACGGTTCAGATAAGCTTACTGATCTTTTCACTAGCTTCAATGCTACAACTCTGCGTCAAAACTAAATCTTGAATTTCTTCCCTTCTTTCTGTGGAGAATCAGTTAGCTGTAGTAACACAGGATCATGTGGTGCAAGCTACTACGAAGATTGGATGTATTCGTGTACATGTCGGAATGATCATCTCGGGGAGACTTGTTCTTGGACGGATAATGAATTACTCCAAACAGTCAATCAGATTATCAACGATGTAGTTGTCGATATGATCACGAGAACATCGACACTTCAACTTGCTGATATTTCCACTGTGTTCCTAACCTTAAGGAACTTCTCAGAGATTGGTGATTCTCTCAGTAAAAAAACATTCAGGTTTATTTCATAACTCATATTGGCAATATTGAATCTCAATCAAAGTACAAATCCAACTGTGCCTGTAGTATTCTCTCGAGAGGAAGCATACTATGCGATTATCGAAACAGTATCAAACCTGCTAGATTAAGCTTCGATACGTCCGTAATGGCGACAAGATGAGCGACTCAAGCATACCGTCAGATTCAGATCTATTCTCCAGTTGATTCTTGATAACTACACAGCGAACAAACTTTCCTTGAATCTCTTTAGAACCTTATCCTACCCGAACACAAAGGTACTATTAATATAATGTTACGGAAAGGAACTCTTCGGGGAGAGCCTTGGAATCTCTGGGTTGCTGAGTTTACCGACTTAAAACATCATAGCTTCCCTGCCGATGTCGTAAATTATCTTCAATCAGCTGTACACTCTGTAGATCATCGAATCCTCATATGATTTCATCTATCCTCGATCGAATTCCACTGCTTCTGTCTTGCATATTTCAGGACTCAATAGTCTCTTACCAATCACCCTTCATTTCCGCAAGACAGCTGGCTTTCCACCACTGAACGACGATCTCAGCTCAAAATTCCTTTGCGGCTACTTAAACACCTACGATTTCTACACAACAGATTGGACCTACGATTCGACTTGCAGTCTCACGAAAGAAAATGAATTCTTCTTCACTTGTGTCTGCTCGTCATTACCCAATCTCATCACAGTCCTCAGAGGTACGATTGAGTACTACCAAGATGAACTACCTGACACTGACACGATCGATTTATTCTCCTCCCCTGCGAGATTGCAACAATACACTTATTTAAACGATAACACTGACAACTGGGATGATGTCATACCCTATACAACTAGGGAATATTACCCGCCGAGCTACCCAACATCAGATATTAGATTCAAATGGGATCAGCCGGCGTTTATTCTAGCAATCATATTTATAGTTGTGTATGTAATTCTAGCAATTATTCATCATTCCTGCATGCCTGAAGAGTAAAAGACCAACAACTACACAACCACCAGCAGAGAAACACTCTTACTTGTAAGCATAGCAATACCTTTAACATAAACCGCATTATCCCCCATATTTATAATTCTTTTTGTGCCTTTCCCTCCTTGAAGACCTACCATCCATTCATATCCTTGGGGATGTTCGGTCAGACACAGAAATCGCATAGCTACCATATGCGACTCACAAAGTTCTTCTCATTACTGATAGCATCTCTTTGTATGACAGCAGCAGCATTCTACTAGCTCACGTTATCCTTGCCAGTATGACACTATTATTATATTTCTCCCTCTAAACCCCTCCCACATTGATTCATTTGGTATTTTGATTTTAGAACATAACGAATGATACGCTTGTGATGGGCAGTGCATTTTTAGGGTTATTACTGAGTGCCAGCTGGAATTATCTTCTCGAAGGATTCTATTTCCTACTGAATAGACATTGCTTCAAGGAATCAGTAAGAAATTAAAGAATCTACACAATCATATTCTTCACTTCGATGATACTTACAACAATCCTTGCAACATATGCTAATGGATACACTGAGTAAGACAATACACAAAGCAAACATAACAATTGATTATTCTTGCTGGATATTTTTTTTTTTACTTTTTCAATTGTTATTTTTGCTTTTTATCATACAAAGACGTGATGATTATGGATATTTCTTCTTAGCATTTGTGATAAATCTGATATTTGATTATCTTCTCTTCGATATGCTACTTCTTGGATATGCATTCTATGATATCGACTCAGTTTATCTCTAGTTCTTTGCATTCAGAGGATACTACATTTCTCCAAATGAACCAATTAACCTAGATTTATATGATATCACTGCTTACAAAAAAGATAAATACACTGATGAAACGAAGGACAATAATGACTCCGAAGTAGATTCTCTTCAGAAGGACAGTTAAAAACAAGATGATAATGAATAAGAATATTTCCCAGGAGTTTAGCCATTAGTTGTTGAAAATATCGATGATGGAGTAGGGAGAGAATAAGAATTGTAGAACTTATAATAGTAAAAATAATAATAATAAGCTTAAGTCCGCCCAGAATCAGCTGGAAGTAAAAGCAGTAAAAGGAGCAACAAAGTTGTTCCATTTTGAGGTACAAAAAACAAAATGAAAGTGAAAATTACAAAGGAATTTCAATCCCCCTCCAAAACAAAAATATTATTATTTTTAAATTTACCAGCTTGCTTAACCACAAGTCAACCAATGTCTTGTATTTAATCATTTAATCACACACTCTGTAAGCTAAAATGTATCTCTTGATATTGTGTGTAAGCTGTTAATTTAAAGTTCTTTTTTTTATAGGTATTGAACGAAAAAACAAAAAATAATATCTCTTCAATCTTCTATTTTATTATTATATCTATTATCCGCGATCTCTATTTTGATCATTTTCCCTCCTTTCAATAGTAGCAATGCTCCATAGGATATATTTGATCACTTGGTCGTTGTATCTCTGATTCTATTCCTGAATCTCTCCTGGTGCGTCCACTTTCATACTTGAAAATTGGTCCTGAGTTATCCTCATCACATTGGAGACAGTCATTCAGATGTCCATCAACGATGTTCGGCTCATTCTCGACGTAGGATAAGAAGCAAATTGGTCCACAATCCTTACGAGTATTCAGTGTGTTATACAACCATATTTAGGCACATGGGTATGTGAATCCAAGATCGAGAAGGCATTAGAGATTCTTAGCAGATGAGTAGAAGTTTTTCAATCCACAAGAACGCACTGGATCGGTGAGATCAAGTTCAAGATAGACTGTTAGATCTTGTGTTGTAGAACAAGCTCCACATTTACCTGTGTTTTTTTTTAAAAAAGGGTGAGAAAAAGAATATGATGGTTAGTTATTAATTGATTGGAAGACAGAGTGTGTGTGTTTATTTGTTTATTGTAGTCTTTTACCTTTGTGTGTGACGTAGAAGTTCGGTGAGAACTTGAGTTCTTCTTCCGTGAGAGTCTTAAGGACATAGTTCAATCGCGATTCATCGGTGTAGCGTAATCCACAGAAAAGATCAGTAACATTGAGATTCTCTTAAACTTTTTCGAGGTAAATAGGATCAGTGATGGAGTATGGATCAATTTTGTAATTAGGTACAACCCCAGTGGAATTTTAAGCTTTAAATGCCTCAATAGCGATAGTTTCATTGCATGTCCACTATTAGGATTAAGCGAATGATACAATGAGAGCTAAGACAATTAAGCTAGAGATAGTTGATGAGGTTGCTTTCATCTTTAGATAATTAGCGAGAGGATCTAATTTGTTATTATTATCTTATTAATTAATATTTTTAGTTGTAATCCGGATCTCCTGATTTAATATTATACTTGCTTTTATTAATATTTTTAAGGCTTGGTATGATCGTTTTAAATAGCAATGACTATTCTAAGATCACTCTCCTTTTGTTAATCTCTTTTTCCTGCCCATAATAGTTATTAATTGAAGATTGCACAATATTTCTTGTATTCCTCATACTTGGGTGTATCTCACAAATGAAATTCTTTGAATAAAAATAATTATCTGTGGTTCTAATATAAAGTTCTCTCTTTCTTTCTTTCTTTCTTTGATAAGTTTTATTTGCTAATATTATTTTAAAAGAAGCATTTTAAACATATTAACTACATAAGATTAAAGAAAAGAGAAATGACTATGAATTATTTAAAATCAGTCGATAAGTGGTTTAAGAGGATTACGGCAAGAAGGGCATTCTAGCTTAACATTTATCCAAGCTTTGAAGCAGCTGATATGATATATGTGCTTACATGGTGTCACAATTATTGTTTTCTTATGGATTAATTTCTGCTGTATATTTTCATTTTTGCCATGATTAATTTAATTATGATTCACATTAACGGATGAATCGACTGGTCCTTCATTGTTGTAGTCTTCGTCATCCTCTGGTTCTTCAGATAATTTGGTCATACAAATCGGGCAATCATCTTGCTATTTTTAAGTTTTATGTTAAATGAGCTTTTTTTAAGTCAAAGATAAACTGCTGTTTACCATAAGAGTTTCAGAGGTGGAATGGGTTTAATAGTAATCAAATCCTCCTTTATACTTGCGAGGCACAAAGAATCGAGGCCCAATTGTATGTTGAAAGTATAAAATACTGATCTAAAAATAAGTACAATTATTGGATTTTATTTTGTTAACTTTCCGCCTAAATATTGAAAGATAAGAGGCTAAATGAAGATAAAATTACAAAGAAGATGAAAAGAAGCAAGAAAACGATGCAAAAAGATATATTAGGAGCTAGATTACGCATGTTTTCAGAACATCCTCGGTAATAGAGCTTTGCAAAAAGGGTAATATAAGATAATAATAATTGTAATTAATTCATTTAATTCATGATTTGTTAGATCTTTTTAGCTATTTTACTGGGATGATAGCCCTAGATAGGATAGTGCCAAATGCATAGTTATTTATGAAAAGAGGTTAATTTCCTTTCATAAAATTATGGGCTATTTATGGGACTATAAAAATTGGCAAGATCAGAAGGTATTCATTGTAGAGATAGAAGTAGTACGTCAACGTGAAGAATACAATCATCGACATGTCTAGAGCAAAATACATGAGAAAAGAGAGTTAAATTTTTTAGAATTCTTAAAATATTTGGTGTATTTATTGTATGTTTAAAAACTGCCTAATTTTGATGACTTTCAATTTTACAGAATTTAGAGTAGAAATTAGCTAACCCTCTTCTCACTTCCTCAGGAGAGTTATACAGAATGTAGAATTTATTCTTCCAGATGATGATCAGCAATCTCATGTCCAGGATTGTAGATAGGTTAAAGAATATGAGAGCAGGAAAGAGGAAATAATAGAAATACTCCTGCAAAGAAACAAAAGTGAATAAACATATGTGATAAGATCAAGATTCTGGAGAAATGGAAAAAAATAAGAAAGCGAGTGAAAAAGAAAGTATTATTAGCATGCACTATGATCTATTTAAAGATTGTAAAAAAGATTTGAATTATTTCTATGATTTTTGTAATGTTTTTTTTATTCTTAATTACTGCATATTCGAGGGCCATGTAGAGATGACCAAGTGAGACATAAGAATCATAGATTGTGATAAACCCTACAGTGAGCATCGATAATTTAGTTGAATAGATTTCATTTGTATTTTAGATAAAATTTGTAAAATAATACATAGACAGTCCTTGCTAAATCCCAAAAGCTGAGACAAATAGACTGTAAAGGATAGAAACCAAACCAAGGCTATTATTCTAAAAAGTCAATTAGCCAGATAGATTCACATCGATTTAGCTATCTACAACACTTACAATACTAATATTGAATTAAGTATCTTAAGCTGTTGGAATTGCTTAACCTGATGAGCCTAGTAAATAAGTATTCATTTTAAAATCCACCATGAGAGAAAATGCAGATTCCAGTGAACGTTTGTAGTAAGTTTATGCAAATATTGTTGTCATGCAAGACCACCTTTAAATACAAAAAATATTGAAATCATTTTGTATTATCATTGCTTTTGATGCTTTTAACAATTTTCTGTTATTTTCAAAAAAATTTACTTGAAATTTTGCCCTATTATGCAACTCTGCAGATTCTGCAGTGTAATGAAGATCTTTTTTTCATCATCATATTGTGGATCAAGCAGCATCATGTATAGAGTATCGTAGTTATTATCATAATATGTCATTTCAGATAAGATTATTCCAGTATCGCCGCTGAAGAAATTGAATTGACTCTAGAGTTTAAAGCCAGTTAAAAAGTCAAACATATTTTGAAGTAATGGCAGTTTATTTCTAAGATACTTACTGTCCTTGGTGTACATGTCCATACTCCTTGATATATTTATTGATCATATATATCAGGTAGAATAGCTCCTTATTCTAATTGTGTTTGCTCTTGGACTAGAATAATAGGTGAAAACTACTTTTCCTAAAGATGCTAACATATTTTTTGTTTTTGTTATCTCAAAGAATCACCTTCTTTTTTAATAAAATTACCTACAAAAATGACGAAGATTCGTTTAATCTTCTGATATGTTAATTTATTGCTGGAAACCCAAAGAACGCAATGATTGACATGATCAGTGGAGTGAGGACGTAGTACCACATTTAAGAAATAGGATTTGCTGAATTAATCCTTCTCTGATCCTATTTCTGCTCGATTTGGTTTATCTAATTAAATTTGCAGGATTTTTTTTTTCGATCTTTTTTCTATTTTGATTCTAAAAGTACCTTTTTTTGTGTCTAAGCTTGTAAACAATATGTATTTGGATAAAAAAACAATAATTTGTAAATGATTCTACCTTAGGATTTGAAATAAACCAGAAATATCATAAAAATCAAAACAATATTTTTAATAAAAATGAGAAAACATGAGAGAAACAAAAGTGAGCTGAGGACATTAAATAAATCCATAATGTAGAAAAGTAAATCTAAGCTGAGCTAAAGGAGTCCTTGTGAATCTCTAAAAGAATAAATTAATCCCGAAGTCTTTGCTTGAAACAGCATTTGTTTCCCATATTGTCACAGTGTTATCAAATCAATTCTTTCTTCAGAAATTCTCCCCTCTGAAAAAAGTGATTCTAATTTCCTGAGATTTGTTGATAGCCTTTTCTCTAAATATTGTTTACTTCCTAACATCAATCCCAATTAGTATTCAACACAAATAATTCCTCAATTCATATGGTCAATAATTAAATTCAGAGTCAAAGCTGTGAAGATTATTTTTGAGAATCAGAGAGATCCATACAATTTTTGATGAACTTAATTTGATAAAAAAAAGAATACAATATATTTAACTAATAAGCTCATAAGCAGATAGAAAAGGAACATCAATGGTGAGAGTCAACAACAAATCAAAAGAATTGAATTTCTTCCAGAAAATGAAGATGAAATTCTAACTTATGATGCATGTCGGGGTGGTCAGTGCTCTAGCAGTCGTTATTATCTCAATATTTATCATTGTAAGATAGAATTTTAAGTCGATTCTCTCGCAACTACAATGTATTTGTTGACCCTTCAAAATATTTTTGTGATTGTTGTGTTTCATTTCCAAAATACCTCAGTTATTCATTGAGAAACGAATAGTGTAGCAGATCTAAGAAGACTCTTAGAAGTATATCGAAGACCGAATGAGACTAGAGATGGATAACGTTATTTTGTAAAAATTATCACCCAATCTCTCAAAGAAAAAATATTCATTGATATTTTTTGAAATCTTAAATTATTCTTAAAGTTTCTTTTTGAAACTCAATATTACAATTTGCATTTCTTTTCTCTCATCAAGGTAAATGAAGTAGCGCTTGTAGAGCACTCTATTTTATATTGGCCAATACGCTTTGTAGTTGAAGCAAGCAACAGACGATTCATTTAGTAAAATTATCTACAAACCCTTAGTTTATTTCAAATCAAAGAACATGCACACACACTTACACATCAGCATATAATATTATTTTACCGATTTCTTAAATTCAAATAATCAATTAATTCTTACTGCTGCTGCCATTTTTATCGATAGGTGCAAGTACAAGTGTCTACAAGACAGTCTATCCTGACGCAACATTTGCCTTTACTTCAATGACAAATTAAATCAGTAGCTGCACATCGACGACTACTCCAGTTACCCCAGATGTTGCCTTCTGCAATATCAACACTGCAATGTTGACAACTGATTAAAGTGTAATTATCCTAAATTTCGATAATATGTATCAAGTTAATAAGAAGTTAGTGAGTAGTTAAAATGTTCATTTAATTTGGTGAATTCTAAATGCTTATTTGATCTTTGAATTTAGAACTGCATGCTCTCTGGATTTCTCAATATTCAAAGCTAAATGACTAGTCTTAAAAGTCCGTAGTATATAAAGGATGCTGTGTACAGATCGATAATCCACTAATATTCCCTAACATAATCGAATTGCAATACATTTGCTGTTTTCCCTGCCTACAAAATCGATCCCACCATTAATTTCTGTAAATTCTTTATTTTCTCAAATCAAACTGCATCAGCATTGAGTGTTTAATAATTTAGCATCAACAAAAAAAAAGCCTGATAAAATGTTGCTGACATTCTTTTTTTTTCCTCGAAACTCAGATGATTACACCTCTTCTTTTTATACTCCTTAACGATCGAAAATGGCTGCAAATGGAAGCACGCTGAGGATGCTCATCTAAGGACCTATTATAGCGACAGACACGGGGGCTGTCTAAAGAATTATGCCACTTTCGATCACTTGGAAAAAATCTCGATTAGTAGCACCAACTACAACTACGGATGACATCTATTTTCGTACTTCTAAATTACTTAACAAAAAAAAGGAATATAAAGGGGGGCGTTTTATTTCAAGTACCAAACCTTTTTCATTGTTTTTTTCTCAGATATTCGAGTGGAGATTCTCTTGGAAGTATTTGGTGAGTTTGCTCTTTCTCATAATTTCCGTTCCCTGAATGAAGTCGTGGCTATGCGAAAATCAGGCACATTCGTGTATGCCCCGTTATATTGGAATCTCAATAGTCCTACCTAACATATCTATGATTCTACAATGCTTCCTCATAGTGGTATGCAAAATAGTTAAACCAAGTCAATTTATGATTTGCTTAGGCACAATAATGATTTCTCTTTTGGTATTATAATCATTATTATTAATTTTTAATAATATTTTAGGAGTTGATTAGACGCTATTCACAAAGTTACTGACAGACTAGAATCAAGTCACTGTCACTAGACTTGATACAAATGGTGTCTACACTGAGTATCTTGTTTCAATCCTGCGTCTAAATGATTAATTTGACCCCAACAATAAACTTGATTGCTTCTCTACAGGCGTAAATATTTTCCTTTAAGATTCAGATTATAATTTTCAAGAATAAGTTAGTATTTCATATGAAATTCAAGTATTGTAAGGTTAATTCTTCCTTTGCTTTTTTTAGGTTGATTCTGATTCTTAAGACAACTACTATATTGTATATCTCTACGGCAAGAAGAGTTAAATGTACGAAGTATTAGAAGATATTGATTCCCTAGCGACTAAGCAATAATTCGTCACATAATGGATTTGCTTTGTGACAGGATTTATCACCTTGGCTCTTGTATACGTGGCAACATATCTAGTTTCTGTATAAGTCGATCGTCCCTTGAGAGCAATGATTTTAATTATCAAAAAGCTAAACACAAGAGTGTCCATTCAGCAAAAGACTTTAAAGGAAATCAAGGACAAATTAGAAGAACTGATACTTCACAGCTAATATTAAGTAAAAGATCTACTGATATCATTCAAGTAGCTTATTGAAAAATTAATTAAAAGAAATGAAAGTGGAAAAACCAATACAAAGAAACTCAAAATTGAATATCCTCTAAATGAATTCGAAAAGACATTTGTTAACTAAACAAAAGGCAGCTAGTTTAAATTCGATTGGGAGAAACTCATTTCTCAAATACCTAATCTCGCTAAAATCCCTGATTCTAAGGAGCAATAGAAACCTAACCCTTGAGGGGGGGAAACTGTTTTATATTAAAATACTGGTTTATTTCATAAAATTTATAAATGGATCTATCTTTCCCCCCTCCCACCATCTAACCAACTAAGAACCCTCCCAAAGTTTCAAATCCATTTGATTAGAAAATTGACAAAACTTTTTCGATTTTTTAAGAACAAACAAACATCATTTTTTTTTTCTCATTATGCGATTTTAGTGTATTGAATGAATTGATTGTCATGCGCTGAATAGAACAATTTAAGAGTGTGATCGTAGAGCAGTTTGTTTGCTACGGAGTTATTCTCAGCTAGTTAGAAAACTTTCTTGAGCGTGGTGAGACTCCAGAAGGAAATGTAAGCTTGATTTTGCTTCATGGGGATGAGACTTACAGCAAGAGCATCGATGTCTGAGACATAAGCAATGTCAGCGATGGGAAATATTTCTACGAATTATCTCAGCAGAGTTAAAGATTATGCATCCCATAATTTCACCTAGGAATCCTTGCTACAAGAAATAATTAGCTCTGATTAATCTCCTCGACGGCCCTTTACAAGTAATAAACTAACAACTTAACCTGAATGGGCTTCTTATTTTTTTACTAGTAACCCTGTAATAGTATCCCAGACGCATATCATAGTACTTTATCCTGCTAGGAGTCGATTGTTTCCAAGGGTAAGTAAGCACCTTACTTTGCTACTGTCTCCATCGTTCATGTATTTGCTGATTCCTCCTTTTTCTAAATCATAAACACGGATTTTTCCGTCTAAACAGCCACTTACAACAAGAGATTCGTTCAAAAAACTTAAGGCACTAACTGTATCGCCATTTCCTTTTAGGGTACCCACACATTGCCAGGTTGGAACTGGTCGCCATACTTTTATAGTTTTGTCTTCACTGCCACTGACAAGAATGCGCGCTCCACTGTGATAAGCTAGACAAGTGATTCCTCGAGTATGTCCAAGAAGACTAATTAGCAGTCTCCCTTCAATTCTTTCCCAAAGTTTAACTCGACCATCATCTCCACCAGACGCCACTTTGTCCCCGTCGATAAATACGATATCCCGAACTGGACCATCATGAGCCTTCCACCATACCCTGTTACCATTAGTTCTGGCAGTATTCTACCCAAGCATTTGATTCATGCTGCCATCTCCTAGCATATAAT
>Ga0302271_10001416_pt1 | contig 23052 bp, 23 predicted proteins | sample III_Bog_N1_1_FD_198767 | JGI IMG/M metagenome (GOLD analysis project Ga0302271, IMG submission 198767) | Peat permafrost microbial communities from Stordalen Mire near Abisko, Sweden - III_Bog_N1_1 | ecosystem: Environmental > Terrestrial > Soil > Wetlands > Peat | place: Sweden: Abisko... | reverse complement strand
ATCTACAATCTCTCACTCTATGCGTGTGATTTCCTAAAATTGTTTATAAATATTTTTGATTAATTATGTTTTTCTCAGATATCTCTTTGTAATCCTCCCACCTATTTCTGCACATCTTAAAATTGATTTATGTTTGGTTTCTATTTGAAAAACAAAAAATAAAAAATGCATTCCATTCATTTCTAAGAGTATTTGTTGAGTACAATAATAACTTTGGAAAATATGATAGAAAATTCTATTATGATCCCTTTTTTCTCATCTGACCTTTGTTGATTCCGCGTGTGTGTGATTTTTGTAAGTAACATTCTTGAATTTAGTATTAAATCATACAACATCATTATGATAACGATTAAAAAGATTATTTTCAACATTACTTATCAAACAACATGCAAAAATAAAGAAGCTCAATTAAATCAATCATATCTCTTATCTCACCTAACAGCAAAGAATATTTTCTAAACAATATGCAGTTTACTTTTAAAGGTAGTATCATTTCTTTCAATACAACTCATGCTCACACTGCTTGGTTTTGGTCCACTGCTACTGAAGACGAAGTAGTGCCTTTATCGTTTGAGGATTCTTCTTCGAAAACATTATTATTATTATTATCATTATCATTTTCTTCTCTGGAATCTTATTGTTATTATTCTTATTCTTTGTTAGTGCTGCTATTGCTTATTAGCTGATTGGTCGTAGTATCATTTACTGTTGCTTCATTAGATGGCTTCTCAATGAAGAATATTTTAGCCTTTTTGGTATTATTGTTGTTGTTATTGTTGTTTTTGGGTGGTTATTTTTGCTAATTACCATCTTAATTATTATCCTTAGAGATTCCCTCACTCTTGGATTATTGGTTTTTCTCCTTCTATTATGGCTTAACAGTGTTGTTGTTATGCTTCTTCTCAGCATTGGAATCCTCATACTGCTAGTTGCCAGTTTGAGAAGCAGAATTGTTAGAGACACCTGCAGGAGTGCGATTTTTATTATTATTTTTGTTTGCTTATCCAGTTTGAGAGCTCTAATTGGTAGCTGTATGAGTAGATTGTTAGTTGTTATGCTTATTTTATGAATTATTCCTTGCTTTCTCTTATTAGTTGTTACTTGTCTTTGCATCTCGTTGGTGATTAGGTTGTTAATCACCTTACTAAATCTAATGCTATCTATTACTATTATTAGCATGTTACTGTTACTACTTTTGATGCTGCTGTTGTTGTTGCTATGAATTTTACTACTGTTATTGCTGTTATTCATGCTACTTTTATTAGGATTATTGCTTTTGACCAGAATTATTATGCTATTGATCCTTCTACTTATTTGAAGAAGATTCTTGCTATGGTTAATTTCTATTGTTTCTCCTGTCATTCACACTCTCTGCTCTCTTCTATGGAGGCTACTACTTTGACTGTAATTGCTCGTTTTAATTAGAATCTTAAGTATTGTTGTTGTTCTTGTTGTTTCTCTGATTGTTATTAATGTTGTTATTAGCTTCTCTATCCTTTGTAGAAGATGTAGCTCGACGTGGCACTCTCCCTTAGCCACTATTACTGCTATTATTTGTTGCAGTCTACTATTGCTACTGCTACCCGATATTATTATTATTGTTGTTGTTGTTGTGATTCTTTCTCGTTGGTGTATGTTCTCTCTGATTGCCTCTAGATTGCTAAGAAGATCTCTACTGTTACTGCTAGTGTTACTACTACTACTACTACTACTACTACTACTACTACTACTACTACTACTACTACTACTACTACTACTACTACTACTACTACTACTACTACTACTACTAAATGTCTACCCTTTCTTCTTATTACTTCTACTACACGTGTTTGGTTGCATTAGCATGATGAGGTTATTACTGTTAATGATTGTGATGCTATTATTATTGTTATTATCCAGTCTCTCTATTAGCCTGATGGCTGTTTTGCTGTGATTAATATTATTATTATTATTCCTTTGAATTATTATTGTTATTCTTATTATTGTTTCTCTCTTCGGGTTAATTTCTGCTCCACTCTAGCTCATACTGTCTTGTATCATCTAATTCATCATCCCTATCATAATGCCCTTGATATCCATATCCGTTGTTGTTGTTATTGCTAGTGCGCTGCTAGTTATTCGTAGACGCAACATTAGTCTGGTTGTTGTTATTGTAGTTATTCTGTTGACGGACTTATTGATTATGATTCTATTTAGAATTATCCATTTATTAAGTTGTCTGTGCTTGAGTAGGATTTGAGAAATTACTATTATTCTTATTGTTCTATCGCTGTTAATTGTTATTATTATTACTTTAGTTGTTGTTGTTGTTGTTATTGCTATCACGTGTCTACTACACCTGCTTCTCAGTATTACTCTCCTTTTGCAATAGCATTCCTCCATTAACTCTACTCATAGGTATCTCTCTAACTTACGAAGCTGGCAATGGCTATTAATATCCATAATGTTTATCATCATTCTTTCCCCTTTTCCCTTGTGTCAGCAATATCGAGAAACTATGAAGTGTCCCATCGATAGTCTCCACTGAATTAACCTAATGCAAGTTATGCACTCTTCTTTTGAGAAGCTCAGCAAGCAGCACAGCCTTAGGCGTAGCTAATCCAGCTGACTTCACGCAGATCGAATTGTTAGCATTCCCATACAGCTATCGAATGCAGAAATCATACACTTTCTTGAATTCTGTTTTACCAGCAATGCGAACTTCCTTTTCTTCGCCTGCGTTATTCCTAGGGGAGAGGGATTTTCTTCTTCTGTTGGTATTCGTCGATTAGTAGTTAGGCTGCTTGTTTTGCTGTTGTTATTGTTGCTATTATTGATGAGGTTCTTGATATTGTTATGCTGCATAATTTCCTTCATTTTGCTATCTACTGGAAGTATTATAACTCTTATTCTCGTTGGTAGTGCGATTGACTCTTGGATCAGCACTTGCTTATCTTTTCCTATTACTACTGTTGATGTTATTGCTATTATTATGATTCTACTCATCATAGCCATTATTGCTGTTATTACTATTATTATGATTATTTCTCTCCCATTTCTCTTGAGTATGTTACCCTTGATGCAAGTTTCTATCTTATTGATACTCCTACGCTGTTTGCTTCTTCGTGTGATTGGTTGAGTTGCTCATTATTGTGTGCTGCTATTTTTCGTTAATCTACTTATTAGTATTAATATGACTTGATCTATTTATCTCTTAATTTATTTTTTCTATTTATCTTTTTGCTTCTTATTTCTTGTTTGGATTGTGATTTACGTTTCTGCTCTTGTGAGTCTAAGTTAATATTTTATTGTTCTCAGAATCGAGACAAATTCATAATATCCTTTCTCCCCTCTCCCCCTCAAATAGCCTTCTCCTTTGACAAATATTCAAAATATCAATAATCCCAAGATGTGTTTGTTTTCCTATTAATCTTTGGATAATTTATTGGATATTAATTATTTTTTGAAATTGAAATAATCTTTGCAATAAAAAACGATTTGAATTTAAAATAGGTAACACAACAAGTAAGGTTAAGAATTGATTAATCGATTTCTCTCTTGAGGCAAGGATTGAAATTATTTCTTCTTACGAGTAAAAGAGAAATTATTTTATGCAGGATATTTCTCCCTCATTTTATCTCTAAAATATACTAACTAGCATAACAAAAAGGATACAATCTGTTTTCCTTTTGAATTTACTTTCTATAAAAGTCTTCGAATATTTAGACAACTTAGAAAGCACTAGGAAGGGAGAAGGAGGGGGGGATATAAATTATGAATTTACATTTCTCTCTTGAAATATATCTTCAGTAGAATTAGCATAACTCTTCAGCATACTAAATAACCCATCTAAATTACCTCAAAAGGAGTTCATTAACAAATGAAAAACAAAATTATATGAATTACAATAATACCTTCCATTACAACCTAATTATTATCTACCCCCCTCTCACTTCCTCCCTCCTTGTTCAACTTTTTGATTCTTATTTGATTGGAATTGTCCAGTAGACAAAACTACCACTAAAATGGCTACAGGGACAAAATAAACTGTTAATTTTTATTTTAGCTAATAATATTATTCCTCTCAGGCATTCTTTATGATACAATTCACGATTCCTACCAATCCAGCTATCCCCTTAATATCGTTTCTTTAATCGATTAAGGTAATCAAATCCTTTTTAGACTCTCCCCTCAATCCCTAATCTCTATAAAGAAAGAAACAAGTAAGAAGTTTGATGTGTTTTTTAGATCGCCAAAGCGAAGCAATAGATTATTTAGAACAATACAAGGACCTTATACCGAGGAACTCATAGATCGTATCAGACAAACAAACAGAAAAAGAAGAAAAAAAAGCAAAGCAAAGAAATAATTTTCAGATAATTTTAAAAAGCAAAAGACATTCATTTTCGTTTCGAGCTGCCGATGGAAGAACCTGAAGAAGTTGCTACTAGTACTATCTTCTTCGAGAGCCTTCAGGTATGTGTGCATCAATCATATGTTTTGGTTCTAATATTAGTTCTGGCTATTATTCATTTTCTTATAATTTTATAACTATTATTTTCTTGATTTTCCACAAATCAGGGAAATGTCTGTGAAGTGCTGCTGCCTTCTGATAACAGCATTGATACTAAATGTTAGTTTAATCCTCATCTCTCCTCCTCATCATTCAATAGCTTAAATCACAATGCAGCTGCTTAAAATAACAACTACACAAACAATCAAGCACCTTTATCACGATAATCTAGACTTAAAGTCTAAACTGTCTCCTCCTCGACTTCCTATTCAATAATCATCTCAAGTATGCACATTACCACAATATACTATCCCATAGCATCCAGTTTAATATTCTCCCTCCCCTTTTTTATTTTCTTTCTAGGTTGTTTTTTCAAGGTTATTGTTGTATTTATTTTCTTCTTGATTTTGAACCACTTTTGATGTTTGCTATTAGATGATGGACTTGCATGGATAATCGGTTAGATATTTCCACCGAATAGTACCGCCAATTCCAACAATAATAACCTTTTTAACTCTTCTGATATGGATTTATGCACTTATGAACATGCAAATTAGCAAACTTAATCGATACCTAAGCTCCTGCATAATTTACCCTTAATAGCATCTGTTTGTACAGGAAAACATCACGCCTTCTTCCTTTCTAGTAAGTTCAATAATATGGATGTTCGCGCCATCTATCTACATTCATTCTTTTTTTCTCCTTTGACATTTTGCTGTGTCGGAGTTTTTCTGCTTGTTTTTTCTTTCTTTTCGCATCTGATTGCATTGCATTTCTTCATAGAACTTGGGTAAGTCTATTCATATGGCTGGGATTCTCATTAGAAAGGCATTCTCGGTGTGATCGGAAGCACCTGCAGTGAATAACCTCAAATGATTCAATCTCTAGCAGCTCACAGGTAGTCAAAATAAGAATCATAAACAGATCCAAAAATATCCTGTCTTTCCTTCAATTTTATGCCAATTTAACAATCCAATCAAGTTCCTCTTTTTAACATTATTCTTTCTTTTTCATTTTGTTAGAGTCATTTTAGTCAGCAGTTCTGAGCGTCACGCCCTCGCACTCACTGGTAACACAAGCATGCGACAATCCTCTTTCCTTTCCACTGATGTTCATTCAAAACTCAACCTAAAATATTTTTTCCTGCCATAATATTTCAAAAATAATCATTTATCACCATCTAACACCTTCATTTTTCCTCTAGAATCAGGGAAAGTCTTCTCATGGGGCGATAACTCTCAAGGCTAACTGGGTCTCTCTACAAGTGACACTCAATCTGTTTGTCTGCCTCAGCAAATCGATCATGTCGAGCTGTATTCTTGCAAGAATATGCTGTGCATGCCATTAGCTTCGATCTTCCTGACAAGTGAGCTAATATCAAAAATCAGCTGGGAGGGATGCACATTTAAGTTGATTCTTCAACAAAAAGAGTTATTCTCATTCTTTGTTGTTTGTTTTTGATTAATCAAATTATTCAGAAGGTGGTAATCTCTTCTTGACAACTGCGCGATGCCACTAGAAATCCCATCTGTAATCACACAAACCTAAACCAGCAATCCCTGGAGGTCTCTTGCACATATCTCCTAGTTCTTTTGGAAACTAGGAGTTATTCTTTAGTGATATTGTCTGCAACGGCGAGATTGCAGTTTGTCTGACAATATTTTCTGAACTTTTCACTGTGGATACACACAACCTACACTGGAAATAACTCAGTAATGGAGCGCTGAAGAAAATCGAGGCGCTGAATGCAAGTACTACTGCCTTCTTTGCGCTCTCACAGACAGAATAATAACTCCTTGAATATGATATCGCCAAAATAAAAGCAGCAATGACAGATGGAAATACTAACCCTCCTGAGCCCTAGATTTATGCTCTGAATCAACGCCTGTCTGCGTACTACTTCGCAAGTCCTAAAGAATCCATCAAAGTTGCACTGACTTACAGTAAGAGAGTTATATTTTTGCCATCTTGAGTTAGTTTGGTATTTATGTCTTTTCTAATTGATTTGATTGTGCTTGTTGCAAGAAATGAGACCGCTGTTTAAAAACACATCCTAGCAGAGAAGAAGCAGTAGCAGCTATCCCATGAGTAACCCAAGTCAATCTAGATTATTCGAACCAGTGTTTCAGGAGAAACGAGATCTACATGAAAGGAATCATCTGAATATGACCATAGATTGCACTTCAATTAGGAATACAGCAATGGATAATTCCAATATTGGCTCAAAGAATCTATGTGCAGGAAGATACTCCTTTAATAAACCATACAATAATAGTAATAATAGCAACGATCGATCTACGATTACCTGCTAATGCGAGTCTAGTTTTACTTGGAAAACATGCTAAAATCCTATAAACTCAGTATTTTGGGATGATAACAATTCTAGCATGCACGCAAAAAAGGCCAAAAAGAGCAAAGAATGCAATCAGCATAACTCCCCTCGCAATAATTATCTGAACTCGAGCAACAACAACAACAATGGAATGATTGCTTTATAAGATATTCCCATGACCACGTAGATGGAGGATCATAGATTGCTTTGCAATAATAGCCTGAACTCGAGTTGCATTGCACGATAGCGAAGTAACAACATCAATGATTGCATGACGGGGAAGAACTTTTGTAAAAATAACAATAAAACTACCACTGGTGCGTCTTCTACTTCTTCTTAGTATTCCCAGAATTTCTGGGAGTATTGGCATGCAACTTCAGGAAGAACGCCGCGTACAAAGCAAGAAATCGAACATTTCATCGATTTAATCTACTCGGGGTATTAATTAAACAGATCTCGCAATGATGATGAGTCTGCTGCTGATGCTTAGGAAGGAATGATCCAACGTAAGGACATCGAGCGAGCACTCAAGGAGCTTGAAACTATTGAACAAGAGAAAAGCGAGAATCTAGAACAAGAAAGACATGAAATCAAGAGATTCATCGAAGAAAGCAAACGGGCATTGAGCGATCTGCACTTGAAGCAGAAGATCTTCGAAGAGCGGCTCGATCGGCAAGACAATACGTGCAGCAATAGCACAAGTGATTTTCGAGTGCTGGAGAGTCTACAAAGTAGTAGTAGTAGTATTCATAGTAAAAATAGAATGTTTCGCAGCTAATTGCATCCAAGCAATGACAGCTAGTAGTCCAGGAGGGTATCTGGTAAAGGTAAGATCGATAGAAGAGCTTAAGATAGAGTTAGTTAGTGCTCTGGTTTAGATGGTCTAGGAAGGCATTTCAATAGAAACAACAGCAACAACAGTGCAAATCATAGCTACGATGGGATCCTACAGCGGAAAGGAGATACATTTCAGCAGCACTCAAAGCTAACCAAGCAAGCCGGTGATTCAATATATTGTCAGAAGAAGAAGGACAAGGAAGAAGAGAAGGATTGTTATTCAGGGAATTAAGTGCTGTGTCCTTCCAAAGCAGGGAAATTAGACTAATTAATACGATCAAAGATTGTTGGGTTTTCAGTAGTACCTAGCCAAGAGGCAGGAGAGGAATAATAGAATTAGCAATAGCAATAGCCCAAGCGAGAAAAGCGATTTGAAAGTTTTCAGAAGAGTCGACAGCGAGCGAGCAATCATAGGGCTAATAGTTTAAAGGAAAAGAATGCAATTGAGAAGTTGGATTCGGAGGATATTGGGCTAAGCAGCTATTAAGTGGAGGAAGAAGAGAAGGAAGAGAGTCAAGAAAGCTAATAAGGTTAAGATATCTCGACAGAAGAGTTAGGATAGTTAGAGGGAATGAGTAGTAGTAGCTGTTGTAGCAGTAGTAATGATGCAGATAACAGGAGAACAACAAGGATTACAAAGGGCTATGAGAAGAAAAAAGAAGAAGGTAAAGAATTATTTGAATCACAGCAATAGAAACGTGATATGTAGTAGCAGTAATAATAGTAGGATAATAGCTGCATTTAGCTGAAGGACAGAATGACTTCATCTGAAACACAACAGCATTAGCGTAGCAGTAATAGTACAGATTCTTCAGTAAGCTAATTATAAACTGGCAGTCTATTGAGTGCGCAAGCATTCTTAAGAAAATATTCGTTTTAGAAGAATTCCAAGAATAGAACTACTGTAAATGAAAAAACTGGCGAGAATCAAAGTTACCCTTCTGGATAGGTTGTGTATGCTTTGGATGAGTTGGGGTCAGAATAAATAAGTGCACAGGAATAGGTCAGCTCTATGGAAGGGTAGACAAGCTCTATGGAGGAATAATCTAGTGATAGGTAGCAAGGATAAATGAAGAAATATGAAGACGAAAGAAATGGGAATAATGCTGGAAATACACTCAACTCTGTCAGAGATAGAATTATGTCTAGCAGCTCTAGGGTAGGAGCAAATGAATAATACAAACAGGAGTAATAGTAGTAGTAAAAACAGCCTACGAGAGAGTCTTTGAGGTTGTTAGGAGAAAAGAAAAAGAATGTAAAAAAGGTTATTCAACATTATCCCTCCTCGAAATCCTCTTTAAAATAGACTAATTTATCGAATGTAACTACTTGCAACACAGGTAGCAGCAGTGGGATTGCACTGTGCTTGCGTCTAGAGAAACTACTGTTGACTAGGAAATCATATGCAATGAGGAAGTTGTATACTTATTAGTTTATTCCAACTTCGCAGCTGTTAGGTTAGAAGGGTGATAAAGAGGAGTATTAGAGGCGCTTAGAGGAATAGAAGAAGTAATCTAAAGCGATTAATGAGAAATTGATCTAAGCTGGGATGGCAAAGATAGCATCAATACTTGAAAATAGGCAGGCGTACGTTATGGAGAGGATTAGAAAATATAAGAGCGATGGTGAGGAGATGATGATTAGGGAAGAATTGGAGAATGATAAGAAGGTATAGAATCTGATTGGATAGGAAGAAGGAAGGAGTAACAACAAGAGTAGTCATGCGAGTAGCAGTATCGAGGGATTGAAGAAACTAGCTCGATTGATAGACACAGCTTAGTTGAGAAATGCGTTTGGTTTGATTTAGTAATAAGTTCGCAGGGAGGGTGGATAGGATGAAGTGCAGGGATTAAGCAGGAAGATTGGAAAGAATGAAGATTCGAGTAAACTAGGAGATATTAAGAAGGCAAGAGGATTATAGAGAGACACCAAGGAAGATGAAGAGATTAAATAAATAGGATAACGATCAGGTACATTGGAATTGCATTAATAACAAGTAGTTGAGGATATATCATAGGTGTAAACTGAATGTACTCCTTCGCATGACAATCATGATGGGATAAAACCCAATGTAAGAAGCCCATTAAGGTTTATTGTCACATCTACAAGGAAATCTAAGACGAGATAAATAAGGTAGAAAGATGATGGTGATAGGAACAAATAAAATGAAGAGAGAATACTATTGAATGTAGGTACACAAAAGGTACCAAAAGGAAAGAATAAAGGATCTTTTTTGTATTAAGAGATTGTTAAGGGATAAGAGAAGACATCAGGAGAAGAAGAAGATAAAGTGAAGGTAAGGAATGAGATAAGAAATGATCAACAGAAGAGTAGAGATAATAAAACTAGAATGGATAAGAGGTAATACATTGACATGGAGGAGGAAGGATTAGCATTGGAAGGTGGATAAGGTGAAGATATTGAGTTAGAGAAGAAATCTTTTGAGTAAGAATCGAATCAAGGAGATTCTAGGAGTCAAAGGGAGAATGGGGAGGATGATGAAGTAGAAGAAAAAGAGAAAGAGAAAGAGAGGAAGTTAGCAGGGAAGGCAGATGGATAGAGTAGCAATGAAGATAGTTAGAATAGTTTTAGGAATTATTCAGGGGATGTTGACAGGGTGAAAGCATAAGATAGAGATGAGAAAAACAGACAAAATGGAGGAGGAGATGAAGAAGAAGTCAAACAAATCTAAGACAATCAAGAAGCTGAGGAGGAGGAGGTAAATAACGATAATGCAGCTAGAGGTGAGTAGAGTCAAACAAGAGTTTTAGCTGCTGCTACCAAGGAGAACGTTAACGTAGAGCGAATTAAAGATATCGATGATTCGCAAGAAGGTGGAAGGATACCAAATCAGGAAAGAGCACAGATTCCCATGGATTCTTAGAGTCCAAATGATGGCAACGAAAAAGATGGTGTGGTGGAATAATTTGGGTTGGAAGATTTCGCTTCGTTTCATGTGGAATCAAGTTCGGCAGAGCTGCCATCAGCAAATGAAGATTATTTTAAAACGAAAATACTCTCATAAGACATTGCGAAGACAGTCATTAGACTTCTGAAACACAAGCAGATGAAGAATGAGAAGAAAAAGACTGGAATTGGTGGTGATAATGATGATGATGATGATGATAACACTCAAGGAATCGAAGGAGAAGAATAGAATGAGTAAATATCTTCTGCTGCTGAGATCTAATCAGCACACGCATTTAGATTTGATGGAGTTGGGGAAAAGAATGCAAAGATAAGCTCGAATTCGTTGAGAGATTAAGAGAGAGAGGAATAGTAAGCAACAGCTACAGCATCATTTAAGAGAGTCTCCGAAGAGAATAATGAATTATTAGCTGGAGGATAGAAGTAAAATGAAGGAATAATCATAAGTAGGTTGGAAAATGATGATTACATATCTCCAGTAAATTCACAAACGCAATCGAACTAAGAGGAAGCAACTTCCCCTAAAAGAGAACGGGCATCTCCTCTCAGAGAGAAAGCATTGCCGATAAGTAAACGAAGAAGACTTCATAAGATTATTGAGAGAGATTTACATAAAAAGGAAATATCTCTAGTTTCTGAGGAATCTTCAGATTTTTCAGACAAAGACTAATTCGCATCAGCCTCATCATCTTCATCTTTATCAAACCCATCAACAGAATAGGATGCCAATGAGGAGATAGCCGAACTGAAGTAAGATAACTCAAGCAAATTAATTGAGTCATATCGAGTCAAGAGTGTATTGCTTACGAGTTCAGGAAACCCAAGAGTAAGAGCTGCACCTTATAAAAAGAAGAAGAATGTTTAATCATCGAAGATAAAAGGACAAAATAGCTCCAACAACAACAACGAAAATGATGAATAGCAATAAGCTTATGAAGTATTAGCTAGAGATTACGTAAAAAGCCTGATCGATTCAGTGTTACGTAAACAACAGCTCAAATTAAATGAGAAAACTCCTCCTACTATTTGCGATCAGCACAAGCTTACATTAGATGAACTTTACTCGAAAGCAAGAGATCCTAAGGACAGTGGATATTTCATCAAATTCATTGAGAGCTAGTACTTTGAGCGTCCAAGCTTAGTGCCGTAGTATGCTGAAGATGCCAAAAGGAGTACTGCTACTGCTACTGCTGTTCAGGGGAATTAACGGGTAGAAAATGAGAACGAGAATAGGAGAAAAAGCTAGTCTAAGAGCAACTACAACAGCTAGATTATTCAGGAAGAAATACCATAAGAGGAGTCGAAAAGGCATCACCACAAGACAGCTAGAAAATCATCGTCTGCGAGTAACTCCTTTGTGGTGACATATCAACATGTCGCAGCATCATAGCAGAAGCAGCAATACCCTTCTGAGAGGGAGAAATGCTTCCAAACAAGCCCCGAAAGGATCAGAGGTATTGATTAATGCCCAGAAAGTAGTTGTCACAATAATAAGAGCAGCCTTCATCGGAGAACCTATTCAAGCAACGTCTAAGAAGCAGCAACCATGGATTGCTCGCTTGGTTAATATAAAAAATATTACAGGCAATCGCACCTTGTGAGACAAACCAGACAGCAGCGAACATCAGTGCGTCGAAAATAGAATTAGAAATATTATTCATTCAGTGCGTATAAGTAATAAGAAGAGCAATCACAACAATAACAACAATAGTAGCACTAGCATAACTGCGGGGATAATCATAATCACAACAACAACAGGAAGAATCCAAGTTTCTTCTTCTAGCAATCAGCGATATCTTAGACACCTTGCATTATTAAGCATGAGAGCATTAGATCATTATGTTATTAGGCTCCTCTGGTTGCAATTCTCCCGAGTTCTATGCAGCAGTAGTGTTCTCCTCAGCAGGTTTAATGCATGGCATAGAACAATACTGTGTAATGCTCTGATGGAGGCATTAGTTGCAGAAATAGTTAATTGTTTGATGCAAGAACCATGCAACAGTAAGGACAACAAGACTAGCATCCTCTTAAGGAAGAATATGAATATCATGATGATAATCCCTGTGGCTACTGCAATCACAACATCACAGCTGTTAATATTAACTAACCTAGCAGAAGAATAGGTATTGCGGATAAATCATGCTGCATTTTAAATGGAGTTAGTTCGCTTCCCTAAGACATTCGATCTGCATGCTATTCCTTACCTATATTCTCAGAGCTCAAACAGGAGATATAATAGTAATTATCATAAGAACGTTTTGCTTCAGCATTTTGTGATAATGGAAATGCATTTCTCCAAAGCAGAAATCCATAGCCGCCATTTTTTTAGTAGTTTTAACCCTATTCTAACTACTCTGCTGACTATTAGCCTTATTCAAGCAATCCCTTGCTAACCTCCTAATCCTCATAGACACCACCGAGTACGCTCGACAGGTAAGATCGTTAGCTCTCAGCGAATTACTCTACTACGCATGAGAAGTAAATCAGCTTTGAGAGTTACCTCAAATCACTGCCATTTTCGAAGAGTATTTGCAGCTTTTTCCCTCTTCCAAGCTAATAATAACCTCTAAAAACAATGAAAAAAGATGAGATTGATGAGTCTATTATGAACAACAACAGTAACAGCAAGGCTAATTATATTTACTGCAACTCTTTCGATAAGGATAAGCAGCAGCCTTCAAAGTACGATTCATTCATTGGTTGGCTAGGGAAACAAAAGAAGGAATAATAAGAAGAAGCTGAAGCACACAAAGATCAAACTTCAAATAGAGCACACTCTGCAATCTCGACTTCTAGATGCACAACCACCCGTCATCCATCCATGCAAGAGTCTCCTGCTGCAGGACAGCAAGCATTAAATCCTTCTTCTTAATGGAAACCTAAATACTCCGAATAGTTCTAATCTCCTATTCCTTTGAAGGTAGACACTCGCAGTAAAGATACTATTACTCCTACCACTTCTACATACTTATCCTGCAACAACAACAACAACAACAACAACACTTCACCTGAAATTGAGCATCTGCTAGGGATATACAAACACAAAGGAACGAAGAATGAAGCTACATTAGACAATTTGGATTGCTCGAAGCATGCAAACTATTTTGGTGTGGATAACTTCGATGCGATTGCGACGAAAAGAATCCAAGAAGAAGAAGAAGAATCAAGAGGCAAAGCAGAAACAACGCAAGAGAACAATCAAATAGTTCGCAAGGACGAACAACGAGCAATCATATCTACTGCTTCCATGCTGCTGCATGAAGGGATGCAAGATGCAGGAAAAGTCATCGGCTAAGTAGCATAAGACTCAGAGAGTTAATTTCAGAGAATCAAACTCCTCGAGTAGTAATCCAAAGCAAGGCTGCAATAATCGATGCTTATTTAGCAGTGGAAACAGCAACCATCGAAGTAATCCATAGACTTTCATCATTTGCCTGATTGCAAGGCGAATTACAGCAGTAATGTCAGCTGCTGCTTACAAGCAATTCCAATAGCATCATCTACTGTTCCATCAGTGATTTAATCTAACAAGCGACACGATAATAATACAAGATACAAGTAACTCCTCTCATCAACAACATATTCATCAGAATCATCATAACGTTCACCAATTATTATCCCCCAGCCTTCTCTCCAAAACCCAAAGGATTCCATCAATAATTCTATGAAGGGGTTAACGATCAGATCATACAGATAAATGATCTAAGACGACAAGAATATTCATAATAATGATAGTAATTCCTTCTCATTACAGTTTATGCTACCTTAAGATCGCATGCAGCTTTAGATATCGTCTAGGTAATCAGTATCAAGCATTCCCAACAGCAACAGCTCTGAAATGTTCTCAGATATGAAACTTCCTAGCTGCTAATAATCATAATATTTCAGGTTTTCAATGATAGAGCAGCAAGCTACTCATGAATCGCCACCTGTTGTGCTTGCCCCGAAGTCTGCTAGTTTCATAAATCAACCAAACTATGCCTATTCACTGCTTCCATCTGAGCGATCACACCATAATAATTTCCACAATAAGCTGGAACATTTTAACAATAAAAACCAAGATGTAATATCAATTGCTTCACTGCAATCATAACTTTAAGATTAAAGGGTTTGCCATGCTGCTATGCAGACGACTCCCAGAAGTTCTAGGAATTATAGCAATTCAAGTTGAAGTGAGAGAGAGAGAATTAATAAAAAACTGATTATGGAACAACAACAACAAAATTGATCTTTGTAAAGTTATAATAATTTTAGCAGTTTGAGATTGTTATCCTAAGTAAGCAGACATAATTGTACTAGATTCTACTCTGTCATCTTGCAAGAGTATGTGTGTATGATGGTCATACACAATTTCCTTGTTCTTTTTGTTTTGTTTTACGAATTGATTGGATTTTCTCATAGCTTTTTTTCACAAGCATTTTTAACTCCATTACTATTAAAACAGTTTTTTGTTTCTCTAAATACCTCTAAAACCTTGCTGGTACTTAAAAACCCTATAAGTTCAGTTTCTAATAAATGTTCTTTTAATTATTCTTTCGCGTGTAAAAGTTTTGTTATTTTGAAATGTAAAGTCAAATATTGTAACACAAACACACACACACATTAATTTGTAAATTAAATCTTGTTTTTTGTATTGTTTTAAAATTTAATGTGTTTTATGTATTTCTTGTTATTCTTTTGAGGCATTTGTTTTGTTGTTGTTTGTTTATTGTTTTTTGGCCTCTTTGTGTTTGTGTGTATTTGATATTTGTATTGATTTGTATGCATCTTCACCACCATTTATTTGGGCGCAGGAAGTGAAGTGGAATTATTTTTTTTTTCTTTTGATTTCTTATCTTTTTTTCTTTTTTCTTCTAATCTTTTTTTTTCTTAATCGATTTTGCTGCATTCATTGAAATTTTGATAGAGGCGGATGAGGTGAAATACCTGGAATCATATGCTCAGAATGCGTTATTTTCTCATTCACCGCAGGAAGAACTATCCCCCTTTCTATTGATCTGGAGCTTACCTCAATGCAATGAAATGGCAAACAATCTTAAGAGAATTTCAATTCTAATAGATTATGCCATAACATTCCTGATTTGAGGCAGAATACTAGGCTTCAACGGAGATACAGGAGGGGGGGATGTGCTTCGATTGGTGTTTGACTTGAAACGTGAGGGAGTCATCAAGGGCAGGGAACGAACGGAAGGAATCAAAAACTCAACGGCAAAATAGGAGTCCATGCGATCATTATTTGTGTTCTGACGCGTAATGTGAAAATGTTATGTTTTTTTGTTCCAAACAATGCCTGCTGATCTCCCTCATTGTGCTCTGTGCGATGATTTCCAGATATTTTGATTCCGCTGAGAGTTCAGTGCATCGAAATACACCATGATTGTGGTGTGGTGGTCTATTTTAGATTCTAGCCAACCTACACCAGCGGTGATTTCATTTGTTAAGAGAAAGAGAGAGAGAGAAGAACATATTTTACCATATTCTTCTTCTTCTTCATCTCCTCTATGGGAATTGAATTTGATTTAATATTTTTTTCTTGTATTTTTATTATGTTTTCCGTTTGAAATCTCTGCTTTGTGTATGGGGAGGAGAAATCAATAGCCTTCTTGAGAGTATCCCTTGGTTTTTGAATTTCGAAAAAAGGAAGTTAATTTAATTTTTAATTTTTTAAGATGTTTAGTCCCTCTTCCCTCCCCACTCCAACGGAAAAAACTAAGATATTAATCAATATTTAATTAATCAAATAGATCCATTCTAAATAGATAGAGAGATTCCTCCCCTCTTTTCCCCACATATAAAATTCAATGAGTCAATTTCCTTTAGATTTATCATACAACCCTTGATAATTCTTAAGATTAAACCTTTTTTGATAATTTTTTTATGAAAATACTCTCTTAAAATTATCTATTTTTTTACATACAAATTATTGTTTTCGTTTAATCTATCATTACTGCTCTTTGCTTTCTGCTTTAATTAAGTGTTTCTCACAGAATCTTCTTGCTCTTATGGCGAACTCTCTGATGACGGACTCATCAGCACACATGATGATTCTAAAGAACCCTTTCCCGAAGAACAGCTCAGCTGGAAAAACCGAGACATTTTCTTCTTGAAGAATCTTCGTAGCAAAATCCTAAGCGGTTTTGATATCAAGTACATCGAAATCTATCCCGACTGCAGCATAGAAAGCAGCTTTAGCTTCTTTGAGCTTAAGCCCTTTGATGTCGCGGATGAGTTCCTTTAACAATCCAAATCGCTCACAACATTTTTTCATTTTATCGTCGATAAATGAGCTGTCCATGTTGATAATTTCAATTTGATTTCCAGCTACAATTGTATTTGGCATCAGCATGAAGCTCAATAGGTTCTTAAGACCTTACTTAATCTCGTCGAAAACACCCTAAGGACCAACTAATGTTAACCAACCACTTCTCCAACCTAGTTTGCGAGGAGAGTAAACACAAAAAAGATTAAGATAAAACAATTTAAAATCAGTATTCTTCTTCTTCTTACCAGGTACTAGCCATCTTTTGGACAAGCCCGAAATGAGGAACACAGGTACAGTTTCAGTGAGCTCACCGAATGAATAGAACTTTTCTCCAGGATATGTCATATGTTCATACGTTTCATCAGCGACAATTGGCAGGTTATTATGTCTCTTGCAGAGCTGAAGGATCTCAAGCATGTGCTCCTTCGACCAGAGAGATGACAATGGATTAGAAGGATTGCATACGTACAAGAATCTGTAAAAATATTGGCAAAAGAGAGAAAATTATTCAAAAGAATTTTTAATTAACACAAAATGGGGAAGTTTCCAGATAATTTTTGTTTGGGTTATTTTTTTAATTAATATAATGTAGTTTTTTGGTATTTGTTTCTTTCCACACGAAATGATTACTTTGTTTTCTCGTCTATCTGCGCCTCCATTTGTGCTAGGTTTGCTTTCCAGTCGTGATCTTCTTAAAGCTCATAGAATTTAGCTTCAATTTTCATGTTTGATCCCATCGTTACGATCAGTGGGAATCCTGGGGAAGGGAAAAGAAAATTATCCCCTGGGTTTGCCAGTGTAGTCAAGGATAAGTAGATTCCCATGGAACACCCGAAAGTCAAGAATACTTCGTCTTTTGTCACTGTGACGTGATGGTTATCTTCGAATTTATATCGCTCAGCGATGGCTTCTCGCACTTCTTTCTTCCCGATTAACTCAGTGTACCCATCGATCTTGCCGACTGCCTGCGCGCAGAGCTCGATGACTTCAGGGTTCGTTTGGAATTCTGCAAAGAGAGTTGGATCACCTAGGGTTAAATTCACATTCACAGCTGGACGTGTGTCTTTGAACTAAGCAATGTCGATTTTTGGTATGACATTCTCGACGTAGTTTCTGATTGGGTTGCAGGTATCCTTGATGCGGTCAGCGCAATGGAAAACAGGGAAGGAGGAGGTCATAGAGTGTGATATTTATCTCTTTATTGCTATATACTGTGTTTGTTTCTAAAAATTGTTTTTTTTATCTTATTTGTGTTAGCTCTTCCACCCCCCTGATTTTATTTAAATTCTCGCTTGTATGCAGTGCTAATCATTGGGAAATCACATTCAATTAGAGGTAGTTTTTGAACATCATCCACCCTTGATTGACTGACTATCACGTCATTTAAAGCATAATCTTATTATTAGTAGTCAATAATTGCGCATTAAGGGGGAAGACATTAAATCTTTAATGCTATTTCTCAAGAATAACACTCTAAGGGTGTTTGTTTGGATTTATTGAGACTCCTCTCTCCCTCCCAATACACAAAGCAAACTAAAAAAGAAAATCATCAGGAATATATTTACTTATTTGAAGAATTTTCTACTTTAATTTCCCCTTGGTTTTCAATGCATCACACTCATATGCACAATAAAAACAAAAATATTAATATCTCCATAATTTAGCTTATTTAGCTTATTTTAGCTTATTTTAGCTTCGATTACTTTTAATTAGATTGGTAAAGAAAATGCTAATGGGGGGGGGGAATCTCACACAGAAGCTAATACTGATCTTTCATTTTTTAGTGTTTTTTTGTTGTTGCTAGTCTGAATGATGGCAATATCCAATGAAAGCAAAATACACATTTTTAAATTTGTGATTTAACAAAGAAAAAGAAGAAGAATAATTCAGTTTGAATTTAATGTCGCATGCATAACTGCTGTGCGTTCTTGTTGATGGGTTGCTTTTTATCTTCCCAATCGTTGCCAATCCCTAAGCACACAATTAGCACAAAGTTATTGTTGTTGTTTCTATCCATTGATCTCTCATCTCGAAGTTGAAGTTGAGGTAAGCGTGAAGAAGTAGAATTTAAACATCAGACACAAAATCAACTAGCATCCGCCAACTATTCCAATCACCACATATCTCTGATTTTCATCTAATTCCTCCATTTATCTATGCAACAACAACAAAATGATGATGATGATGATGATAACCTCATAATTTTATCCCCTCATGATTCCTAAAATGGTTGAATTGTCATTTCTCTCTCTCTGTATTAAAACTGTTTACTTCTTGGAGCTTCTGAAGAAGAATATTGTAGACGATAAGAATCCGTAAATCAGCAGTAACCAATGCGCCAACTAAGATTAAATTAAATCATTTCAAATCATCTCAATAATAATGACACCCCTCTGCAATCAACTCCCCTCCCCCCAAAGATGTTTTTTCTCCTACTGTAAAAGGAATCATGGATAGGACAGTAATCAGCACGAAGCATGTCTCGGAGTATCCGAAATAGCATATCGTCTCAATCAGGGAGATTTTCAACTTGAACATACATTTTATTATCACCCACAGCACAGTAGGTGTGAGCAATCCAAGACCAAATATCTAAACAAAAAGAACAAGAGAAAGATAGGGATCAATAAATCTAATAGAGGATAAGATAATTATTCAATTTACTAAGCTAGCAGCAACTGTTACGAAAGTGAAATTATAAGTGAACGTCGATGTATCACCCTGTGGAATACAACAAAGATGATGAAGCAATAATGTTAGTGAAATATCTTTAGCACAGCAAAAACGGAAGAGCATAATCTCCCAAGATTTAATGTTGTTGTCCACAATCAATGTCTGTTACAATTGAATCAAGGTAAGTGCATATGTTGGCGCATATGGAGAGGAGTGCCACGATTGTTGTGTAGATCCACAGTGGACCATATCTACAAATATAAGATATTAGATTGTTCAATGAAATTAAACAAAATAGAGCGGCTTAATTTAAGAAATATGTGCTATGCTTAAGTTTTTGGTAGATTAGCTAACATAAAGAAATAATCAAACCCTTATGGCATGTGCTTACAAATCAGGCCTTCCATCCATGACTTCTTCGAATGGTGGTGTCAGAAAAAGTGCACACTTGATCCTCGAGCTGATGTCACTCTGATTCACATTGAAATATCGTCGCCAGAATCTAAAACAACACATATAATTAAAAATGCTCAACCAGAGCACGCAACAAAACAGAAATTGTTTGCTGACTTGATGGAGAATAGTGGACAGCAACCTGTGTACTGTTAGTCACTTTGATTATTGCCAGATGAAGTACTGCCACCGAGCATTGACTAATGAGAAGTAAATCAAGATACAAAAAGATGTATCAAAAAGGATGAGATTCTTCTATTTTGTTATTTATTAGTTACATTAACCGCACCAGAGACTAGTTTAGCAGTGAGATCTGAATTAGGTTAGTTGGTATTTTCTTCATCGTTTTCTGCTGAGAGATGCTTTTGGTTCTTCCCTTTTTTGCTGCTCATTTTCTAATGATCTACAAGTTCACTTTATGCCTTTATTGTGATAAGATAAATTGAATTAAGTTGTTTTGAGGTAAAAACAAAAGAATGAGACAGAAAGCTAGCAGATTTATCAAATTTTGATCAAGAGAAACAAAAGAATTCGGGTGTTAATTACAAGCAGTGTTTTTAACTTAGTATCCTGTATTATTATTGTGTTTACATTAATTGATACCTCAAGTGAGGTGGGTATTTGAAATAATCATTAGCAGAAGTTATCAGGCACATAATTGATACTATTCTTAAGTGCATGAGGGATTATTTCTTAAGTGCATGAGGAATTTTGAATTCTTCAAATTAACAAAAAAGTCAAGCTCCTTGAGGTCAAAGTAATAGGTAATTACATAACTAACAATAAAGTATTAAGTTGGCTGTCGAAAATGGCAGTGAATCGATGGAAATCAGAAATATATGTTCTTAGAATTGTTCATATTTTCTGCTGAAATTTATTCGTCAAGTGTTAAAATAAATGTTGAGTTATTATGGATTAATTATGCTGAGTAGACGAGTCAAAAATAAGCCTTAAAACTGCTCATCAAGATAAATCAAGCTAGACCTAACAGAAAAGGAAAAGAGCAAAAAAGAACTGGAAAAAATAACACACACAAAATTTAAACGATCATCAATTTAAAGCAACCCCAATGAGCGAACTACAGCAAGCAGAGGAACATGCAAATAAACCACAAAAAGCAGACGATGGCAGTCTATACTTCGATGTACCTAATGCTAATTTACTTTTGATATCTTTATATTGAACAGTTACTTTTCTCTCCGGGTTGCGTACTTATTTCATAGAGTTCTTATGGCTTTTTGTTTGCTTGAACAGATTGACGATAAGAAAAGAATATCGGTGAGGAAATTCAAAGGCAAGACATATGTGGACATCAGAGAATTCTATGAGAAAGATGGTGAACAACTCCCAGGAAAGAAAGGTAGATAGAGGGAGGAAGAATTGAGAGGAAAAGGAATGGAATACAGATGAAGTCTTGATATTTAGCTAATTGATTTGTATTTAATCTAGGCATATCACTAAATGTAGCTAATTGGGAGAAGCTTAGGAGTCTCATTGCAGACATCGATGAGCTGCTTGTGAATTCAGTTTGAACAGATAAGGAAGCAGAAATTGAAGCTGGGGAAACTCTTCATTACGCATTATTAGAGGAAAAAGAGAAAAATGATGAAAATTGTTTATTATTTTATATGTCCATATGTGTTTGTATTGCTGTTTGATGATTTTTTTAATTTGTTCAAAAATCTGTGAATTTTTGATATTTTCGTGCATGTCATATGTACCCCCTCCCTTACAATGTGTGAAATACTAGGGTAGACCTTTCATTGAGATCATTTTCGAAAAATTCAATACTTCGCCTGCATTAAACCACTCATATATTTACTCTTTTGATATGCTCCAAATGCACAAATTTACATTAAGAAAAGACACACACACGCACATCGATCTCCACTTTTGTGCATGCATTTTCAAATTCTATTTGAAGAGAATTCCTGTTATTTTTAGTTCTTTCATGCTACAGCTTATTCCCTTAGTTCTTGCTGAGGTTGTACTGTTATCTCCTCACTTTTTCTCTGCTAATCACTTTGTCCCTCCTTTTTAACACTTCTCCTATTACTACCTTGCTCCTTTAATACAACAGCTGCATCAATAACTTCCTAAACAGCTCCAGTTAACTCTTACGCTCTAGCCTGCAACTACTCATATCTTCTCCATGCTCCTGTTTAATGCTCTGCCAGCAGTTACTTCGCTCGAGGATGTACCTTCTAGGTTTTCTTCAGTTGCTAAACAACATTCGGACTCTAGGCTTTCCATTCAGCTATTGTATTCCTGAAACTCTTGCTAAAACTATGCGCCGTACTATTCATGATCGTCCCAAGACTCTTCGGTAGCTGAACCCAATGCAATTAGCACAGCAACTCCTAGCAATTCATTCTCTCCACTGGATCAACTACGAGCATTTATTTGATTAACTAGCTCACTGGGATGGAGGTAGTTCTCTCCATGATACCGATGAGCACATTAAACTATGTCTGATCCATATCAGTGGCAGAAAAGACTTGCGTTGTTCTTCTCAACGTAGCCATTTCTAGAAGTGTCAAGCCTAACGTGAAGATATTCGTGGATCGTGCATACTTTTCTGCCATATCTTTGTTGAGTGTTTGGCTGGCGTAGAATGATTCAGGAGAGTAATAATGCCGTTGAGTCTAGGAGCATTATGATTTATTGGGCTAATTCGTAGAATAACTTGGAGTCTTCCCAACTAGCAGCTCATTTGGATAAATCTTAAACACCCCTGCATCAAAGAATATGCTCTCTGGTTGGATATCACCTCCAGCCATGCCATGATTTTGCAGATAATCTAGCGCACTGAGAATAGCTTTAGCTGTGGAGAGTATCTCCCCCATTCCGTAAGGTGCTATTTTATTGGTTTTTTTGAATTCCAGCTAACTGCGGAGAGTAGTCGGGATGTATTCAAAGTAAAATACAATACCCTCCCCGAGCTGTAATTCTAAGTAATCCTTCAGGAAATTATCCCAGCCTAGAACGGGCAGGAGATTGCTATGATACATGTCTAGAATTGCATAACAAAAACATAATGAAATATGATCCAAAAACGGATATCTCATTTTTCAT
>Ga0302271_10001415_pt1 | contig 23064 bp, 14 predicted proteins | sample III_Bog_N1_1_FD_198767 | JGI IMG/M metagenome (GOLD analysis project Ga0302271, IMG submission 198767) | Peat permafrost microbial communities from Stordalen Mire near Abisko, Sweden - III_Bog_N1_1 | ecosystem: Environmental > Terrestrial > Soil > Wetlands > Peat | place: Sweden: Abisko... | reverse complement strand
TGACTCATTGTTCTTTATTCAGCCACATAAAAATGGAAGTTCTTCACATAGCGTTAAAATCCCTAAGGTAGAGAATAATAATCAAAGTTTGTTTAAGAAAGTAGTTATGAAAAACATTTCAAAATTAGCAGCCATTTCCTTTATGACAATTGAAAATACTAACAAAACACTCCGTTTTAATGGAAAAGGTTTTGCTCCAATTTAGCTTTCAATACAAGTATTGATCGAAGACATCCAAAATCTGGCATTGCTTACAGATTTGACTGGGTTTAAATGGATTGATCTTAGTTTAGTAGATTAAGAATCATTGGATATGTTTAAATCCATGAGATTCATATCTGTTTTAAAAAATCAAACAAACCTATTTTGCTGCTAGCGTGACGGTATCATAAAAAGTACTTGGCTCTAAAAAGATTTTAGTGTTAGATACATTAGTTTTAGGAAAAGCAATACAGGAATTGAGAATTCAATTTCAATAAATCAAGAAAATGAATGCTTGTAATAAGAATTTGTTGGAGAGAAATAAGAAATTGTAGAAATCAAAGTAGAAACTAAATAAAATAATGAAAATTCTAAATTTCACAATAGGGTTATCGATCCAGAAGAAGATGAAGCAGTTTAACAAGTAAGTAATCTTGATAAGGAAAGTATCTAGTGGTTCGGAGATATTCTGAAGGAATCGCTACAGAACTAAATGTAGATTTTTTAGATTGCCTCTTATTTTCAAGTGTAATTAGCAGTTGAACATATCCTATCGAAGGAAGAAATATTTAACTGCTTGAATTATTAAATTAAAGTTTACTCTGAAACATCTAGGTTCACAATTAGAAAAGGAAGTGATAAAGATATTCTTAGGACTCAAAAAATAGTGGAATTACAATTTTCATGCAGCAAACCTGATTTACAGATTTATTTTATCAACGAAATAGCTAAAAGAATAAAAGATCCTAAGAGTAATTTATCAAAAATATAACCTTTAGAGATTCTGTTAACTCTTGTCTTGCCTTAATATAAACCAGAAGAAGAATAGACAATAAATTAGCTTGTAACTTTATTTAGTGAGTCATAAGTTCTCCCTTTAGTTGAAAGCTTTGTCTTTCGTATTATGAGCAACTACTTTTAACAATCTTTGGATGTTTTAAAAATGACTTTTCCATTCATTTCTTAATTGAAGAAACTCAGAAATTTCATCTTCCATTCTAATTACTCAAAGCACACCTAAGAATTTCTCATGAATAATCAGCAGTTCTTTAGAATGCTTCCATCAAGAAATGCAATAGGTCTTAACCTTAATGGTTGTTAATATGATAGCTTTTTTAGTTCCCAAAAGAATTAATGCAATATTGATCCTTTAAATTTCTAATGCTTTTCTTACATAGAAATTCAAAACAAACACTTATTCTTAATGTTTAAACCAAAATTACTAAAGAAAACAGCTAGACTTGTTGTCCTTAAAACTTCTTCTGATATCGTAGATTATCCTTATGATTATGCTGATGATTATTATGATTATTCTTATTATTACTACTACAATGGACTTTATGATTTATATAAAATGGATTTAAGTAATGTTCTTGAGTATGCATATTAACACGTTGATTCTCATGATGATCCTCTCTGCAGTATCACTCGGTAGGAAGAATGTACATGCAACAATAACCAAATCTAGAAATTAAGGTCGATATTCATATCATATTATCGTAAAAAAAATAACCTTGATAAATGATATCAACAATAATGCAGAACTATGGGAAAACTCAACAAAAAAAAAAATTCTTAGAATTTCACCTGAATCTTCCCTTTTAATTTCAGTAAAAAATGGATTTATTTTTCATGAATAATGTACTGAAAGAAGGATGATAAATTAATAAATTCTATCTATTATTAACCTTCTTTTCGACTTTAATTGAAAAAATATCTTATGAATTCGAATTAGCTAAAATAATTCTAAAACAATCTTTTATTTTAAACAAACAATCAAATCTCTCAGGAATTTAGCCATTTACTCATTTGCGAAAAGAAGGGAAGCAAAAAATTTGAGTGATTTTACCCTTTTATATGAATCTGGAGATCTTAAAGCAGGATGCGATGGGCATCTCACATAAGTAACTTAAGAAAATTATTTACTTCAGCTAATAACTCTCATAGGCTTGTAATTTTCTAACTCTAATTTTCCCTATGATTTCAGTGAAACCTTTGCAACCTTTGATAGATAATTTGATTTTTTTTTACTGTTTTAAAAATAATTATTTACTAATTATGTGGGTTCCTTACTTCTTTTTTTTTCCTTCATTAAAATAGTGTTTTTTTCTTCATTTTTCAGCCAATAAATAAATTTAATTAGAAATTAAAATACTTGAGTATTCTGCTGATTTGGAATCACTAATTCGCAGATTTTAGCTCAGAATTATGTTGAAGGAAGGAACCCTAAGCCTATTCAAATTAGCGCTCAAACATTTTTCAAAAATTTATGTTGAAAATTAAAATAATCTTTCTTTTCCTTCACTTTTCTTCTTAAGGTAATATTTTTCCATTTTCCCTTCCATGTTTCATTAAAAACTAACTCCCCAGCACTGGCTTCTGATATTTATTCTCTAAACTAATGAAATTGCTTCAACATTTAATACGGATCAGTATTACATGATGAGCGAAGATACATGAAATTATCCTTGAAATAAACTGTTTCAATTTTTCTTCAGATGGATGAAGGAATATCTGAAAGGGAAAGAAATTTTCTAATATTTCTAGCCTTTATTTAGATGGTTAGTTTTTCCTACTTTTCTTGATGAGTTGATTAATAAATGAATCCATGCCACTGAATCACGAATTTCTAAAGGAATTTCCTTTTAAATCTAGTTTTCAACAAACCACCTCCATTAAGATTATTATTAATATTGATGTTAAAAAAACATATTATTGCTTAGCATATTAAGGCCCAAAAAATGAAGAAGATGCTTTTTGTGTGCGAGCTTGTGATAATTTGCCTCTTTTATTAAGATGTGCTTGCCCACGCACTTAAAAATAAACCATTTTCACAACTTCCTACAGCGAATTTCAACAAATTTGAAACCTCTCCGAGGAAGCTAACTTCTAAAGCTTTTAGAATGACATTCGATACCATTGATATAGAGCTTAATATATAAAACCAAGAATAAAAGAAACTACTCCTGTAGACACTAGAAATAGCCAGATTTTTTTATACTGAATTAATTGAACCTATTTTCTCAACACCAGATCGTATGCACCCTTCAAGCAGCATGGATTGCAATTACAATTTCACAGAAAAGCAGATTGCAGATGGTAAAATTTCTTAAAATTAAATTCCAAGATAATCAAATTCAAATTTAGTGAACGAAAGATGATTCTACTTCTTGTAATATCTGTATTTGTTTTTTAGGAGAATATAATAGTGATTTTCATTTCTACATTCGAGTGGAATCTTCCCCTGAAACTTGGATAGCTTCTTCTTAGCCGTGCCTAATGCAAAGTATAGACAATAGACCGATCATGGGAATTATCACGATAAATTCAGAATATCTCAAGACAGTTTAATATTCTTCTGATTTTAGCTTTTAGAGTTACGTTGACCTCTTCATTCATGAGATGTTCCACTCAATTGTTTTCTCATCTTAACTCTTTCCTTACTTTGTTGATCCTAAGACCAAACAACCCTATCCTTCATCAGCTTATAACGTAGATCTCTCCAAAGGAAAAGTTTATGTTGCTTTTCCAAAGGTTGTAGAATGGGCATAAAAGCACTACTCTTGTGATTAGATAAATTATTTTCCCTTAGAGGATGGAGGTGGGGAAGGTTCCATAGGTTCGCATTGGGAAAGGACACTTCTGTAGAATGACATCATGACTGCAAGCTAGCTGCCAGGTAGACAAATACATTTAAGGTTAATTGTTTTGGGTTTTTCAGGAATAGGTTCGAAAAGGAATTATTCACAAGACTCTTTCATCAAAAATTCTGACCAGATTTTGAAGAGAATTGCTTTAATTTGTGCTAAAAACCAAGGATATTTTCCTAGCTAATCTTTCTTGATGATTTCTTAGATAATTTGTGATTTTTTTGTTTTTGCCTATCGCTTAAAGTTGACAATCTTTGGAGTGGAATAAACAACGCTTTACTTGTAGATAGTGGATGGTACCGTATGGCACCAACTTCAAGAGAAGATACCATAACCTGGGGCTTAAATCGTGGATGCTCATTCTTCTTTTAGACCTGTAATGGAGGAAATTTCCGAGAATTTTGTAGAATCTTAGGGGAAAGAGAAAACACATTCAATTCTGACGGTCTTGGATTATGTTCAAAATCTGACATCTTCAGCAAATGTCCCTACTCAGCACTTTACTAAAATGTGGCTTGCGTGGATTCAAGGAATAAACTTGACCCATAACTTGGCTCACTTCTGTATTCATAATATTTCGCCAATTTTTCAGCAACTTCTCGATCGTTCGTCAGCAGTCTTTCCCCAATTTATATTTAATAATTACATGACGACTTTACTATGTGTTATTCCTTTAAGTGTTCTAGAGATTTTCAGCAAATAGATATTTAAATTGGTGAAGACACTGTAACATGCAGTAAAGATTCTTAGATCCTATCTAAAATTGGCTCATTTTAACTTAATGGAAGGCTTATTTGTCCTTCAAGTATCTTTGAATTCTGTTTAGGATCAAGTTAACTTTGCCCTTCTTTTTGTGGGTAACAGGGTTTCTGTCTTGATGGTAAATGTCATTGTCTCCCAGGACTTAATGGAATAGATCCTGTGAATTGTTCTTGTGCTACTGGATTTTTCCTGAATGACTAAAAAACATGTGAATCTTGTTAAGTTGAGAATTGTGAAACGTGTAATTAACCTGGCATATGTATCCTCTGCTCTTAAGGATATTTTGCTTAAAAAACTACTAGAAATATTTGTTAGAAATGCCCATCAAACTGCATGGATTGTTCCTAAGAAAATGGAAAATGTCTCAAATGCAAAGCGAATCACATTATGTCTGAAGATATGATGAGTTGCATGAATTTTTCCTTCATATTAGCTCAATCTCTCGTTGGTCTTGTACTCTTCATAGCAGTAAGTTTTTGAACTTACAAATGTTTAAAAAATGATAGTTTAATAAGAAAACTCAAATATATTCCATAACTAAAATTAAATTATTCTCTGTAATTATTTGTGCTGCTTCATCTTTCATGTTCTTTCTTTGAATTCATGTCTCCCTCAAAAAATATCGTTGTTGTTTTTGTAAATATTATTTTTTTGTTTGGTTAAAAAATCTCCACATTGGAAAGTCCCCTTCTTTAGAAATCAATTCGTTTCTTGGATTGATTAACCAACAGGAGTGTATTAGAACTAATTGAAATAATATTGAGAAAAATAAAAAATAAAAAAAATCAATACATCCCTCCTTCAAAGATAGTTCCGTTGATATTTTGGATTGAATATGTCACAAACACCCTCCCACAACTCTGGCTAAAGAGGTACATACATACCTCATTATCAACATTCTGAAAACTTTTCATTTTAAAAAATAGATTCTTCTCCCGAAGACAAAGATGTTCTTCAGCGAGAAAAATCACCAGTTTCTTAATCTCCAAAAAGAAATAATTCATCTGAAGGGGACTTTCAAGAAGAAAGAAAATCTATCCCATCTCGTCCACAACGTTCGCAAGGTTATTCGAATTAAATTTAATGCTTGTACGTGTCGAAGCTAAGCGGCAGCATCGACGATGAAGATCTAAGAAAGATGTTTTCTAAATTCGGAAAGATAGAATATGCTTAAATATGCTATCAACCATACAGTGAATAGTAAAAAGGATCAAAGATCTCCTCTGGATATGGTTTTGTGAAATTTTCCACTCCTGAAGCCGCGGAAACAGCTTTAGAAGAGATGAATGGTCAGAGGATTAGATAAAAGGTTATCAAGGTAGAATTTTCAAAACGTGATGCCCCCCATAAGGAATAAAGAGGTCCTTACTTTGGAAAAACGTAAGACTGCGATTTAAATTAATGTTATTGAAAAAAATCAAATTCAAGAAAAGATTTTCATAAGAAAAAGATTATATCAGATTTACTTATTCTTTTTAAGGACAAGACGAGGAAATTCTCGCTCTCATTCAGCGGAATAGAGATACAGACGAGGTAGAAGTGGTTCTCCAGGACGTCGTTAGAATAATCGTTTCAGACATGAAGACTCCAGGGATAATTTTGGTCAAAAAAAATGGAGAGATTAGAGAGATCGTAGTGATTCAAAAGGCAGAGATAGGTATTATTCTCGTGAACGAGGAAGTCGTGATTCTCCTGAACGTAGATATCATGATTCTCGTGAACGTGAGTATCGTGATTCTCGCGATAGTAGGGTCTAATAATCACGAGATAAAGGAAACCGCAATTATCGTGAGCAAAGGTAGAGATCTCGTAGTTATTCTGCTTCTCCTTAACGAGATCGCAGGTAGCCTTAGAGAAGAGAGTCATCTCCAATTCGAAGAGACGTAAGAGGAGAATAAGAAAAAAGAAGAAAATCAATTTCCAATGATTCCAGAACAAATAGAAAACGATCAATTTCTTCACGCTCATCAGCTTCATACTCATCCGATTCCCGCAAAAGAAACCCCAAAGCACAAAGATGAAACAATTTACTTACACTTTACAAGTTAGCTGTCATCAATCTTTGTAATCTTGAGCTCACAAAACAAACCAATCTGCGATCAAATTGATTGCTAATAAAACCCAAGCTGAATTTCAACAAATTCAACAAATTCAACAATTCAACAAATTCAACAATTCAACAATATTTCCAAAACATCTATCTCTCACAAAAACAACTACAATTTCAACAATTATCCCTTCCCTCAACTCTATCTCAATCTTTCTCACTCATTCAACACAATCAACATAAACAAATTTCAACCCACTTTCTTTAACAACTGTTTCAAAAATCAACTTTAGTTAATATGTCCCCACTCAACTTTTCTTCTTTTAAATCAACTTAAATCACTTTCTCTCTGCATTCAACTTAACGATGTTCATTGAACTTTTCCACAATCAACGACTGCCATAAAAATCATCTCCAAAAACTACTAAAATACATCAACATTTGCATATTTTCTTCATCTAAGAAAATTCCAACATTTTTTATTTTCTCCATATTTCTCTATTCAACTCCTACCAAAACTCAGCTACATTAGAGTTTCATGCAATTTCTTCTTGCTACCTCATTTCAGCTTTGAGCTTCTGGCATAGATAGCCTGCAAGTTGCACAACTAGCTCTTTGTTTTTCGAGTTCACTTTTTCGAACTGTAATTCTTTTACTTTACAGTCTATTTGAGCTGTTTCTAAGTACTTTTTCAAGCGATTGCAATGCATAAATTCAATATTACTACTGCCTTTATGCTGAGTTATCTAGTTATCTTAGCATTATTCTTATCGATCCTGAGTCTAATTTTATTCTGATTCCTTTCTTTCTAGTGAATACACATGCACGTTGCTGTATGGAGCAGAAATATCAAGATATTCTTGCATTTTCGTTGAACAGAATATTAGATTTGTTGGAAACGCTTCTAAGATTGCTTCTAAGAAACCGAATCCAACAGCTAAGTTATCCTATTGCGACGAAGCATTGCAGGGCTCGTCAATTAGAATTAAACTACGATCCCTATTAAAAATATTAAATTCTCATAACAAATATAAGCAGCCAACAATTAAAGAAAATTGAAATTTCAGTTGATTTAATATGGGAATTCCCAAAAACAAAGTAAACATTTTCTTTATTTACATTGTGTATTCGTTACTTTCGATGCTATCTTCTTCAGATTTGTCAAGTTTCGATTTGAGGATAAAATTCAGTTACTCAACTTATGTCGTGAACCCGCTTTATCTAAGCTCTAGACTATCAGTTGACGGGAATTTTGAGAGTATCATACTTCTTAGTGAAATCGCAGCTGATTTTGCATGTACAAAACATCCAATTTAAGCTAAAATCTAAGCTATTGCGATTGATTTTAGAAGCAATGATTTTCCTGAGTTCTCTCTTCCAACAACTAACTGCACGTTATTCACATCACAAGCGAATAACGAGTGTTTCTTCTAAAACAATCCATTACTTCTAACCAATGGATGATAAAGATCTTCAAAGTAAACCTGATTCATATTAGCCTTCATCATTCTAGGTAAAACCATAGGTTTATCTTAGGATGATTTCAAATAGAAGAACTCCGCAAACGCTGTGCATACATCCAGCTAGGAAACTGCTGCATCAAGCGCAAATAATATTTCTAGACAAGATTGAATTTTCTCTATCAAAGGCTTGACTATGTATTGGATTCTAGATAAAAGCTGCAATCTGCTTTCTTTTAACCTGTTCGATAGTTCTGCGAGGGTATAAGTTGAAAACCACCAGCATTATCCTCCTCGTCTATCGGAAATTTCAATAACTTTTTCTTGAATTAATCTTTCAACTTCTTCCCAATTTACACCTTGCTAATTGCACCTCAAAGACATAAAAAATCCTCTGGTAGCATTCTCATGTAGTTGCAGCCTATAAATACCTGCTAAGCTTTCCTCATAATCTTTGAATAAACTACCTGCCATCTTTCGAACATTTTCATATTTCGTTCTTTCCATCTCCCCTAAATCGTCGTTTACATTTCCCAGCATCAAATACACAAGCGAAGACTGTTTAAAAATAATAAATATCCACCATAAAAAAGACATTTTTTTCAAGATTCAAATATCAATTTAAAGTTACAATATCTGGTAGATTCTAGCTCTCTAGTAGAGAAGGATGGATGCACGATTTAATATTTTCTTTTAACACTTCCAGATCTTTGTGAGCTAATAAATTCTTCAGATCCACTGCAATTTCACTGTTGAGCTACAATATCTCAAGCTAAATTCGAAATGACGAGATGTTCTTGAGTATTTTGAATAACTTAGCAATATGAATCACATAGGATTTGATTTAAAGAAATTCAAGATTTCTTAATTTATGCACAAACTTCACTGCTATGAGCTCTAAATCTTTGATTTATTTTAATGCAAATTTCAGGGTTTGAATATGCATTCTGTTTAATGTCAGCTCTATCACAGCTTTTTGTCTTTTTTATATCATGGAAAGATCGTTTAATGGCTGGAGAAGATTCGATCTTAGTAAGCGTCTTCCTCCGACTGTGCAGGTATTGAAAAGACTCACAAGAGAACCTAGTTCTTTACGATCTTGCTGATCAACTAGCAATTCCAAATCTAAAGATGTCCTTGGATCCATAACTAAAACATTCTCGATTTGAAGCATTTCTACTTGCAAGCAATTCTTGTCAAGGAATATCTCCTAAGATACCTCAATGTAGCTCACTTTAAAAGAAGGAAAAAATTATTATAAAAAAAGCCAAAATAATTCCAAATAAATATCCATTTTTAATTTCACAAAATAAATTTATTTTTCAGCTTACTGAGTGCTTGTAAAGCTGCAAGAGCAACATAGATTGTGTTTAAATTAAGTTGATTGTTTCCCCCTTTTCTATTGAAATACTGTTCTCCTTTGGTTTCATCAAAGAGCGATCTTTTTAGCAGTGTGAATTTTGTTTGAGTAAAATGTGACATGAGCGTATTTCCTAAATGCGAACTCTACTATGTGGCCGAAAGTATTAATTCCAAAGGATTGAATCTATTCACAGTTGACAGCGTATGCAAGTATGTTAGTCTATCGACTACTTGGCAAATATGCATTTTCCCAGTGAAAACATTAAATGCAGCAATACCAACTTAACTTGCTCTGTTCTCAATAATTGAGACAATATGCTAGCGTGCTGCATTGGAAGCTTTCAAATTTACTGATGGCTTGTCAACTTGCGCCTTGGATTGCTTGGTTTAAACCCTTCCTGAATTAGTTTTGTGATTTGCTTTTTTCCTTTTCGCTAACTAATGTTTCTCTTCAATCTGCTGATAATCACGTTAGTTTTACAACTCGTTCTCTTCTTCATCATCATCTTCTTCCCCTTCAACTTCTTCGATTGCACATCCTTTTACGCTTTAAGCAGAATCCTTGGATTAAACTGACGCACTCGATTTCGATGACATCCATAATATTCTTGCGTTTTTTCTGGTTTTTCGACTTGCTGTCGAGAAGGATTTTCCATTTTCATCAAAAACTTTTTTCCCTTTATAACTGTCTTTCAGTGAATCTATTAGTATGTCTTTCCTTTTTCTGCATTGCTCTCCAATACTTTAAGCGCTTGTAGGGATTAGTCTTGAACTTGAATTGTAGTTATTTTAATTGTTGCTGTTGCTGTTATTGGGGTTGTTGTTGTTTTCTTTATCAAATGTACTTTGGAGGTTATTTAGTCTGCTTTCTGAAGAATTAAGATCGATGAAAGATCCGGTATGGTAGGTTAATCCTTCTCTTTGGTTTTGCTCTTTTTGCTAGCTTGTGATCAACTGAAGTTAATCTAAAGGGCGTATGTTATTAGTTACATTTGGAGTTTAAAAAGTTGAGTTTTGGTGTATTCCATGCTGATTTAAAGGGTTTGAAAATGACTTCTGAGACTAAAGCAGATCGATTTCATTACCAGAATTCAATAAATATCTTTCATTCATCTCAATCAATTCTTATCTGTTTGCTTGTTCTTCAAATCCCTCTTTTTATTCTTCTTCATCTTCTTCTTCTTCATTCTAGGCAATAACATCCTAACTTTCTACATATTCATTATCCTGTAAAGGACTACTACCTACGCTGTTGAATTCCACATTCTCCAAAGAATGTCTGGAACCACTTTGATTTTTATATCCCTCTATGTCTTCTGATTCTTCGTTTATTTGCTCTTCCTAAACAGGTTCTTAAACGACTGAAGAATAAACCTTTCCATCACTGATCTTCATCCTTGTTGGGCAGGAAGATTAAATCCTAGAAATGCGATTTCCATTAGATTGGAGAAGTTAAATAGCTCGGTTTTGCAATGGAGTAGAGTATTTGTATGAAGATGAAGCACAAGAGTTAGCAGTATTGTTATTATTCTTATTACTGCTGTTGCTGTTGTGAACGTTGATTCCTTGATATAAGCTTGGTTCGCTACTCAAAAGAGTGTGATTTCTTTGTTAATTAGAATTCCAGTATCCATTGCTCGATGAATTTCGCCTTCTTGGAGCTAAGGGAAAGAATGAGTTATCTGATTATAAAAGATGGTTATTAGGAGTCATGTACTGCATGTCATGCTGTCCAAGCATAAAAGAAGGAGAAAATTATTGTTTCTGCTGATTGTTGCTGGTAAAACTGTTAGTGCTACTACTATTACTACTTCCATTGTTGTGCTCTCCTTGATGGGTTTTCATATTTCAAAACAAGAATAATGCAATAATAACAACAAAAGAAGAGACTACTTTTCTGTAGAGTATTTAGATCTACAGAAAAATAGTAGAATCTAAGATAGATCAACAGATTAGATTTCAACTAAGCAGGCAATTATTGAGAGTGAATATCAGTACAAGCTAAGTAAATGAGGATAATTAATTTTTTGTTAAAAATCAATTATTTTTTGGGTATTCATGAAAATAAGATATTCAATTGAATTATTAACTCTTTCCTTCTCTCTCTCTCCCCCTTCCCCTCATCTTGTCTCTAATTTCTGAAATCAAGAAATTCAATATTTTGAATAAAAAGTTAAAATCAAAAACGAAGCAAAAGCTTAATCTAAAATTTTTTTTAAATAAAAAGGAGCACAAACAATTTAAACCCCTCTAACAGGGCAGCAACAGCAACGAAAAAGTTTTTTATTTTCCACAAGATCTCTTGATCTGAATGAATGTACCTAGCATTCTAGCAGTTTTTTAACACTTATCAGTTGCTCTTGCACCGAAGCGGGAAGTGTGCCCCTCAGTGAAAACTGAGGCATTACCAGCACGTGGATCAAACATCGATCCTATTGTAAAATCTCTGTTATTCTTTGCGAAGAATTCAGAAGATAGAAAAAGTTTTCAAAATGATTAGTTATGTTTTTCCATTTCGAAAATAGAATAGAAAATTGCTCGCTTTGAATATGTATTAGAATAAAGAATTATATGAAAATAAGAAGATAAAAGATTAAATTATTGTCAATTTAGAAAGAAAATTTAAAAGGAAACAAACATTCAAAATACAAATAGAACATCCTTACAAAACAATGAATGCCTCTCTATTAAGAGATAGACAATTTAAAAAAATACCCTTTGACTGAGAGAAAAATCAAAGAGGATGTTCCCACCTTTGGTTTATTTCAAATTTCGAAAACGAAAATTATTAGTTAGTTATCTTGCAAGGGGGAATTAATTAATTTCTTAATTTTGAAAGCCTATTGGGAATAAACGTTGAATGATTAATTTCCAAAATCATTTTGGTTTCTTATTTGGTTTTTGATAAGAAATTAATGAGATTGAATTAACAGATTTGTTAAAATAGCAAAGAGAAACTTAAAAAGAAGAGTCCATATTGATGTGGTTGTTGTTTGTTCAAAATAATATTTAGAAGTTAAATATTATGTAATATTAAAGAATTGTATCTAAAAACTCATAAATAGCCCAGAATAATCTTTTATTTTGATTTGAAAATGCTAGCTAAGAATTATGAAGAAATCAATTTAAATGGTGAAACATAGAGCAACTGATTCTTAATTTGTTTTCTTCATTTGCATCGATAAGACCTAGAAAGAAGATGCTTTTTCTGCTGGGATTTATTTAATATTGTTAAGTGTTTTTGAAGAGGAAATTGGTTTGGTTTTATATTTGAAAAAACAAAGGGTAAGGGTAGAAAAGAGAGGAACTCGAGAAGAATAACTCCTAGGAATAAAAAGAAACAAGGAAACCTATTGGAGAAATCAAGAAAAAGTAAAACTTAATATAAGCAAGGAATCCTTCAAAGAAGGCTATTATTTTACGGAGATGCCTCCTAAGAAAACTAAGGGAAAGAAGAAGAAAGAGGAGGTATAATTTGTCGTTTAAGTTGGTTTTAGATGGATTATTAAAATGATTGATTGAATTTTGACTTTATTCTCTCTTTAGGAGCCCAATGATGAGTACATGGCTATGTCTGGAGCTGATCTCTAATCCAATCTAGAAAAACTCAAGGGTAGGACAGGACACTAAATAGATTTTATATAGCCAAGATTTGTTTTAGGAATTTATATATATTTCTTCTTATACATATTTTAACCCTTCTCCTTCTTTTTAATTGTTACCAGAGAAGGTGAATGAGATGCGTACAAACAGAAACTACATTCAAATGGACAGAGACATGGTGGAGAATTTCTACCACAATACCCTGAAGGAAATCGGTGAAGTGAAGACTCGCATTGCTAACAAAGAAACCGAAGCAGAAGAAAAGGAAAACAAGCATCGAATTGACGTGAAGGTGTTCCTCTAAAAAGTCAAACATTTAGAATACGAACAAGAAAAAAGTAACATGAACATCGAAGAAGACGGCACGGAAGCTAAACATCTTGAAGATGAATACTTCGAAGAGAGGACAAAACAAATGAAATCACTGAAGAAATAACTGAAAGAAGAATACACGGAAAAGGAAAAGTCGAATATTGTAGATGTTCAGAGAATTCAAGAAAAAGATGAGAAGACATTGAAAAGATAGAAAGATAATTTTGATGAAAAAATTCGGAAATTAATTGAGAACTATGAGTAGCGTTTGGCAAAGCTAAAAGAGGACTTGGAGTTGAAACTTAAAGTAGAAATCCATGAACTCGAAGAAAGAAAGAATCTTCACATCAATGAGCTCATGAACAACCATGAAAAAGCATTTGCAGAGTTGAAAAAATACTACAACGATATTACAGCAGAAAATTTGAATTTGATCAAAGCACACAAGGAGAAGATTGCTCAGATATATGCGAAGATTTAACTGAACACGAAGATTGTTGCGGAAATGCAAGCTCAGAATGATTTACTGAAGGAACCACTAGCAAAATAGAGGGAAATCAGAAATAAACTCAAAGATGATCTAAAGTAGTTTGAAAAAGTAAACTGAAAAATAAGAGATATTTTGATGGAAAAGTAGAGTTAATTTTAACTAAAAATTGTTTTGGATTTACCAATAAAGCATAAGATGTCGTTGTAGAATCTAAAATCCAAGGCAATTACGCTCAAGGATAAGATCACAAAGCTAGAGAGAGATGGGACTGATCTGGATGAAAAATACGAAAAGGTAACTTTCTACAGATGACAATAGAAAATTTTAATTATAGAGCTATTTTAATATACTTTCTTCAGGTTGTCAGAGAAAAGCGTGAACTCGAGGAGAAGTTTGAACTCATTACGAATGAAGTAAAGAAGAATGCAGACTTGAATAATGTCATTCTTGATCAGCGTCTTCAGTCCCTCCTCAATCAGTATAACGCTAGAGTAAAGAACCCATTAAAAAATTTGTGTTTAAAATAATCAAATCGCTTTCTTTGCCCAAATAAATACCCCTATTTCAACTCAAAAATTTTTTCTATCCAATCTCAGGAAGAAGAGCTACGCCACGTGATAGATCAAGCTGAGCACGCTGGATTAGATCACAATCTGCAAGAATAACTCAAAGCAAAGGTTCAATTATCCATTGAATCCAAGAACCAATTGGTTAAGAATTTAAAGTACTCCATCCATCATGCTACAAAAGCCTACAACGACGCTATCAGAGTCTACGAAGCCAAACTGGTGGAATTCGGTATTCCCATCGAAGAACTCGGATTTTAACCTTTAGAAACTATCACCTCTTCGATGCCAGCTGGGCTTGTGTCCTCTTGAGAAGAATCTTAATTTTGAACAGAATCTTCCCCCTCAAATGTTATGTGTTTTTCGTTTCGTTTTGTTAGTTTACAATTTCACATACAACATTTTTAGTTAGCACAAACATTTTGTAAAAATCATATTTTAGACAGACTTTTTCACATTTGCAAATAAAATATTTTTTTGTTTTCTTCTTCTTCTTCTTCTTCTTCTTCTTGTTCTTGTTCTTGTTCTTCTTTTTCCTTCAACAACAGCAGTAAGTTCTCTTACCTACTTCCTGTCGACATTCTGGACAAGTGTGATGTTGATCTTTGCAATAATCTAGCAGACATATCTGCATTAAATCATTTTAATTAGGATTCAAATTAAAGTTGAAAAAGGTAATTAGAAGATTGATTCCCTCCCCTTCCCACCCACCCATTTGTTTACCAAAAAGCATGGTCCTAAAGGAAAGCAGATGAAACTAGTACAGCATATGCAAGCTCCACAGCCCCATTTTTTTTCACAAGATGTCAGCACGACTGTGTTACATTTGGGACAGAAAATTTTGATTGAAACCTTTGAATCATTAGCATCTTTTGGGAGCAAATTGACCTGTAAAGCAGAAGAAGAAGAAGAAAAAAAAAAGCAAACAAAAATACTTCAACTTCATGGATAATAAATAAGATAATTAAAGTGGGTAATCCCAAGAGGAGAAGAATAAACGTAAGTGAATAAATAATCTACTTGTTCCTGAGTGAGCCCTCTGAAATTGGGTTCTAAAAAAGAATAAATGAATGTCAAAAAAGCCATTTTTTTTAAAAAAAAACAAAAAGTTATCAAAAATTAATTCTACTTTTTGAAAGTTAAAACTTACTTATTTCAGGCTAGGGTACCATATACGGCATGGTAGGAAAAGATTGCATCTGAGGATATTACTGATATTGTTGAATATACTACTGTGAAGGCATCATCATCCCTCCGTTTCCTAAAGTTGCTTGACTCTACATCAATGCCATGGTTTAAATCATTTTCATTTACTCTTCATTCCATACCACTCCACCTTGTACAGGCATTCCTACCTGTAACTAGATTCCCCCAACTGGAACAGCTACTTAAGACTACTACATCATAGGTGGAAACATAGGTTGTACCATCTCCTACGAAATCTTAACCGGAGCAGGTATTTATACTTGAACCTGATTTTCTGCAAGCTAGATTGTTTGAGGCTGTTGCTCTTGGATAAAGCTGGAGGTACCTGTCTTGATGAGCATAAGTATGAAACTGTGTGTTTATGGGGGGTTTGAGTTTAGAAAGTTAGAAGGAATTAATAAATTATCATTACAAGACTCCTTTTGCATAAGTGATTTAAAAATAATGTTGAGAGGACATTTATTCTCTATTTGTGTTTTTGCTGCCTTCAAATCACAATGAGAAAAAAGTCTCTGGGGAGGAGGAAAAAGTGGGGCAATTTTGAAATCCTTTTATTTTTGTTTTCCCCTCTCAGCCTGATTTTAATTCTTTCATTTTCACCTTGTGTCAATCAATTAATCTCCCATTCCCCAGGAGCCACTCAAAACTGAAATGATTGTACCACCGACTTAGGTTACTTACTATCAAAGAAGTATTATCGACTAAAAATTCTCCCCCCCCTCATCCCTTACATTCTTGAATATGATTTGTGAATATTAATTTGAATTTTTCTTCAATAATTTTTCCTAGTAAAGCTCCTAAAATTTGAAAAATCTCTATTGTTTCACTGGAAGATTTTAAAGTTTTTTTTTTCCAGAAAGAAGATAAAAGATAACACACATATTTGAGAATGTGGACACAAGTTTTGCGATAAATCTAGTGATTCCATTCATGGCATGGATTGTTCATTCACAGAGGGTTAAACTCCTCCTGCTGTACCTGCTGCACCTCCATTCTTCCTGTTGAAATTGTTGTTCCGCTTGGAGTCCTTCTTCTCAGTTTTATCAAGCTATCCATTATTATTATTCGCATTCGTACCTTAAATCTAAGGTAAATTCTTAAGATTTGAGTTACTTTTACTACTGTTGCTGCTGTTCTTGCTATTATTACTTTTACTATTACTGTTGTTGTTAGCCTACTAATTAGATGTATTCCCTGCAATCATCGCTGTTAAATTCCCAGACGACGAAGACGACGATGTATTTTACGATTATTATTACTATTACTACTACTACTAAGTCTATTTCTTCTTTGTTGGCTTACTCGTGGAATGCTACGAAGCACTACTCGTCGCGGAATTTGAAGATGTATTCGAAGCTATCGAATTCGATTTCTTCGATGATTGCTGTGATTTCTGCATATTCTACTACTATTATTATTGCATAGTTTGCTGCTATTTCTGCAATTACTATTACTATTGCTATTACTTTTACTATTATTACTTCTTCGTCTGTGTCTTCCCAAAACTCATGCCACTACTGTTACTGCCACAACTGCTGCTACTGTTATTGTTACTCAAATGCGAGGAATTCAAATTCATTTACTATTATTGTTACGACTGCTGTGAGTGTGATAATCCTTGTTTCGACACAGTTAGCATATTCTATATGCTCTGCGATGAAAAGTTATTAGGTATTTACAGTTGTTGCAGCTATTATTGCTGCTGCTGTTATTGTAAAGGTGCTGCTGGTAGCTACCCAGTTGATGGGATGGTTTGTGGCTAAATAAATGGGAAGACATTAGTGTTGAGATTATTCATGCCAATAGGAGCATTCCCACTTAATATTGGCATACCTAAGTTATTGTGGACATTAGCACTGCTATTGTTGCTGGTATTTGCTAGCATAACATTCATATTGTTACTGTTATTGTAGCTGTTATTGCTACTATTGTTAGTCATCCCGAGTTAATTAATATTATTGTTGTTGTTATTTCCTCCTACTATTTAATTCTAGTTCGTGTTATTAAATGGCATGTTTTTATGCTTGTTATTAGCATTATTACTTGCATTATTATTGTAACTATTGTTATGCTTGCTCTATCCATGATTGTTGTTGTTGTTCTATGGATTGTTATTATTACTGTTGAGTGAATTGTTATTATGCTTATTTGAGTTAAACTACTAACTATTGTTATTGCTGAAAGTATTGGAATTATTGAAGTTATTGCTGTTGTTATTCGGATGGTGGATCTGCTACTATGACGGATGAAACTAATTATTATTAGTATTACCGTAAGTAGTTCTAAGATCCTGATAGTTATTCTAGAACGGTGCATTGAGACTGCTACTATTCGAATGACTACCGCTGTTGGTAGGTAATCCTAATGAGTTCGCTTGACCTCTCTGACTGCTGGATGGTTAACTGAACCCTTGCTATTGTTATTACTACTACTATTAATGCTGTTGTTGGTATGACTGCATTTTGGAAGGATACATTTGTCTTGGGTTGTATCCACTCGGTAAGTAAGGTAAATTCGTATTGTAAACATTATTAGGATTGTTTGTAGGTAGTAGCTAGTCATCTAATGATGCTGCAGACATCGGGGAAGGGTTGTTTTAGGGCTTGAAGCTTAGCAAGGGTGAAACTAGCATATTATTAGGGTTGGAATTATTATTATTGCTTCCTTCTGTTGAGCTCATAGCGTTGAGATTTCTATGCCCTTGCTGTTATGGCTGGACTGATTAGAGAAGCTAGGGTGACTTGAGGTTCTTAGAGGAACTAGCGGATGTCATCAGAGGATTAGTTCTAAAGGAATAAAAAGAGAAATAAAAATATGAGTAAAAGAAGGAAAAATATTGATTTATTGATAAACAAATTATGAGGGAATTGAAAATTAATTATTTGTATTACTGCTGCTGTTGCTGCTGATTGAATGGTGATATGAGAGGAGCGAAATTATTTGAAGAATTGTTGTTGTTTGAGCTGTTCTTTTTAGAGTTGTTGCTATTGTTGTTGTTGTTAACAGGTTATTGGGGGTTAATATGTAAGAATGAAGCAGCTGACTAAGATGAAGATGATGATGATGATTATGCTGGTACACTTAAGCTATTCATACTGTTGTGGTTGTTTGGCGGATACACAGAGTTGTTATTGAATGATTCCGGTGATGGGACAATGTTGAAGTAACTTGGTTGTGGAATTGCTTGTGAAGAAGCTGCTACTGCTGATACATTTGCTGTTGTTGGTGTTGTAGTTGTTGCTGTAGGGGTATGCTACAACTAAGCTTACGACTGTTGTTGTTGTTTAAGTAATTATTACTTCTGTTGCTGTTATGGGAGTGATAATGAGTGCACAATACTACTGCTGTTATTGCTATTTGGATGAGCTGATACAACAACAGTAGCAGGGGTAGTAGTGGTATTAGTAATAATTCCCAGACTATGTTGCTGTTGCTACGGCTGTTACATTGAGAGATTCTACTACTACTATTGATATTTATTATTAGCAGCTGCTAGTAAAGAAGGAATTGATGTATGTGCGTATTATTACTGCTACTACTGCTACTGCGGAGAGGATTATTTTATGGATGGTTAGTTTGGTTGAGAATTAATGCGCTGCTAAGGTTAATACGACGGTGTGAATAACTCTTATTGTATGTAGCTTTGTACCTTCTAACCTTTGCTATTATTAGTAGTGTTGCTGTCTGCTTTGAGTGGTAGTATCGATGGTGGTGGAGGTGATGGATTTGTGTTGCTGCTGCTGCTATTATTATCTTACGCGATGAATGGCACAGGCGATGGTGTGTTGATAATCATGGGTAGTTTCTAAGCAGCAGCTTATGGTAAGCTTGATGGACTAGCTGTCACTGCAGCAGATGTACTGCTGTTAGAGTTAGGTAATGATGATTATGGAGAGAGTGTAGCAACTTTGGAACTGGTGATGTTGTTGTTTGTGAGAATCTAGCTAGGAATGATTGGGATAGTCGAATTGATTTGAGTTTGTGCTGAAGTTGAAGTTGATGATTAGGGGAGAATTAAGTTTACTCCTTGATTCTATTAGTAAGATTACTTGGTTTGCTTATTCGTAGTATTGGCAGGTGTTTAGTTGGGATTACTGTTATTACTTCCTCCATTCGATCGGAATGTATTGCTAGTGTTGCTGCTGCTATTCATGCCTTGTTGTTGTGATTATTTCTGCTATTACTACTACTGCTAGGACTATTTGGGGATGAGTCCTAATGCTTGCGGTTGCAAGTAATTAGGGAAAAATTAATAAGGAAACGGTTGCTAAGATTAGAACATCTAGTAATTCATGGAATCCTATGCAATTCGAGTATTATTGTTGTTATTATTATTATTTCCTTGATTATTGTCAAGATGATTAGTGTTATTATTATTACTATTGGGCGTTAATTGATGAGCAGCTGATGGAACATTGAATGGAAGCTACTAAGATCTCTACTAATGTGACACGGAGTAGTGGAGATTCAATGGCATATGCTAGATGTAATTCATATTCCTGTGCTGATCGAACATTAGATTGTTATTATTGTTGTTGTTATTCTTAAGCATCCCACTGAACTGCATAGACTGTTGCTGTTACTGTTGTTGTTGTTGCATTTGAAACAATTAATTCTACTAATGAGCTTGTTACTATTGTTGAAGTGAATAGCTTAGATAATTGTGATGTTGTTATTGTTGTTGCTAAGCTGTAAAATGATCAAATCCAGCTTAAGGCAGCTATTGCTACTGTAGCTACTACAAAAACGGTGCAGGTGACATGAATTACTGCTGTTGCTATTATTAAAATTATTAATATTAATATGTCCTAGCATCTTGTAGATTCACTGACATTCTTCGTCTTGGTGGTTGCTGTTGTTGCTGCTATCCCTGCATCATGAACATTGGCATCATCAGCATCGGGGATTAATACAAATCACTCTCACTGGAGAATAAAGATTGAATTATGTGATCGTTCTTTGCGTTAGGGTTAAGGAGATCGATATTCATGGGCTGTTGAGACTACTGTTAGACATATGGAGAGCGCCTTCTTCCTCCATCGAACTGATTTCCATAGAAGAACATGTCATCATGGGGGGTATTGTTGTTTCCCTGCATATTGTATTCTTTTTGCTCATCTTGCGATCTATTATTATTACACTCCTCATCCGTATTCTCCTCATCACTGCTAGTATCTTGAAACTGTAGTGTATCTTCCCATTGCTTAGAGACGGTGAATGTTGTGATGACACTCGCTCTGTCTCGTAGCGGGCAGAAATAATTCTAATGACTATGACCATGGTAGTTCATGAGCAGTCTGCTTTGTCGGCATCGCTCTTTCCATTTAGCCATGACGGTTTCACTGCTCGCGTTCTCGATGAGAACACAGAGACATTGGAGTAGTGATAGGATCTTGTCTTTTAATTGTAATTCGATTTATCTGCCCTCAGGATGGTTGCGGAGTTCTTCTCGCCAACCATTTCCTCGCTTAGCACCAGCTGCGGTAATATTATTATGATTGTCCATTGTTGAAAGAGAAGGCGAATATCCATCGAATATTGTTCTTGGAGTAGCACTTCGATTGTTATTGCTAATCCATTTCTGCTTGATCTTTTTGTTCTCCAGCAGACATCTCAATTCCTAGAAAAACTTCTCTGTGAGGTGCGCAGGTAGAATCACTTTACTTGCCGTGCCATCGAAGAACACATTTGGAAACAATGCGTAACATTAGCTGAATACTACCTCAGCGTCTTCGAATGCAATTCTCAGTTTATTCTCCTCTCTGGATTTCACTAGAATTATGTTGTTCAGAAGAGCATTTGCAGCTGGATCTTCGATGAAATTCAATCCAAAGTCCCTCAGTTTGCATTTATCACTACGGAGAGGGATACGCACTGCATCGAGCTTCACAGAACCAGCGTTCTCAACCTTTTTATTCAATTTTGTTTTAGCTCCACTCAAAAAGTTAAAAATATTTGTTTACATCATTGCTTTTAGGTCCACTTCGTCTAGTGAGTAGTGCACATTACGACACTGATCTCAGTAACTCACTAGCTAACCCAGTGCAGCTAACTTAAAACAGTCTCTCTCGTTCAACAGCATCTACACTTAATCTTATGATGCTCTCACATTCTTATTTATCGATTTTAGCTAATCTCTTCAGCTATTGATCTCCAAGCAGCTTCCGCTTTAATCCATTGATATCACGATTCTTCATGTTTTTTGTAAGGATATTTTGAATCTCTAAGATTATTGAATTCCCTTTTAATGATCTTCAGCTATTAATTGCGTTTTAGAAGAAAGCAAAAAAAGAAAGGAAAAAAATTACTTAGTTTTCCTCCCATTGTTTTTGTGGGAATTCACTATTTCTTTTCCAAAGCGAGATGCTTTTAGGAACTTTAATAAGTTGCGTTGGATGGGGTTTAGATCAGAGAGAGGGAGGGAGGAGATTGATAGATTAATCAGCTGCTTGGTTGGTTATTTATCCTTTATAATACTGTTATCAACATTATTAAATCACTTAATAATTATTGACTAATTTTACAAAAATAATAATAGCAATATTTTCATAGCTCAATCAAGATTTCATATTTCTTTTTCTATTTAACACAATTTCACTATTTTCTTTTCTTATGGTGAATCTTTTGCTTGTATGGATTTTTGTTTTGTTCCATATTTTACATTATTTTTTGTTTTCATTTCCATTCTCTTTTTTCAATTCTTCTAGTACAAAATGTTTAATGTTATCTATTCCCATCCATTCATCTTCAAATTCAATATTAGCAATAAATGCTCCTCTTGATTATCTGATTCTGCTATCACAATTGAAACTACAAATTTAATAATTAAAAAGGAAAAGGATAATCATCTGCTAAATTTTCAAATGCTTTCATGTTAGGATTATTTATTTTAAGACAGAAATTGCTAAATTTAAAACAATCTAGGATGAACCCCCTTCTCAAATCTCCAATGGTCTAAAATCCTCTAATTTTATGAGACTAGTTTTCAGAACTAATGTCTAGCTAGTAAATAAAATCTATTTTAAATGTTCTTGTTTTCCCTAATTATTTTGTAGAATTTTCGATTTTAACCATTCATAATCACCAAGAACAGTTATCAATTTAGCAACTTTATTTCTACAGTTTTATGTAATTCCATGATTATTTAGATCATTCTTGTCAAATATTCGTTGTATTGTCTGCAATATTCCTCACAACCTCCTCCTGCTAGAAAGATTCTCGGTGAACTCCCAGAAAAATAATTGTTTTTCTTCTGATTCGGATTCTGATATGTTAGTCAAATATCCCTCCCAACTGTGAAACCATTTTGAAAAGATCACTTAGAATCTATGATATGTTTGCTAAGACTTTAATAAATAATTCTTAAAAGCATATTTACCAACAACATCAAAAAAGGGCTGTCGAC
>Ga0302271_10001414_pt1 | contig 23066 bp, 9 predicted proteins | sample III_Bog_N1_1_FD_198767 | JGI IMG/M metagenome (GOLD analysis project Ga0302271, IMG submission 198767) | Peat permafrost microbial communities from Stordalen Mire near Abisko, Sweden - III_Bog_N1_1 | ecosystem: Environmental > Terrestrial > Soil > Wetlands > Peat | place: Sweden: Abisko... | reverse complement strand
CCCCAACCCCAACCCCTAGTCATTTTTCAAATTTCCTAGATAGGTTTTCATGTTTTTTCTTTAATAATTTTTTAAATTGTTTATTATTTTCATCTCAACTTTTCACCGCGAAAAATCTTTGATTCAGTTCAAAAATAACATCGAACAAAAGCTTAAAGAAACAGACACACTTACTAATCAAATATCAACTCTTCATAAAATAAACTGGTATTTCATTAAACATGTTCTTCACAAAGCTTAATAATGCTAGCTGTGTTATTCTTTTTGAGGTATTTATCACGATCAATGGCTTTTCGCCTATTCAGCGATTGGCTAAGCTATTTTTGGAGGGAGGATTTGATTCTTGATGAATTCTTCTTCAAGCTAATTTGCAAATAAGTTTAAATTACGTTGTTTTTGTTCTTCCTACTAAAGGATCTCTTTTACTTCGTTCTTCCTCTTTTCCATGTAGTCCTTGACACTCAGATTCTAGTCTATGTGCCTTTTAGCCAAATAAACAAAGAAAGATTTATTGAGTTCTATGATTTGAATTATGCTAATACTCGAGGAACGAAATGGGTATTTAAGCGATGTCTATGTCGGGTAAATCATCTTCTACTATCTTCTTGATATCTTCTAAACACGTTTTATAGTCTTTACTTTAAAATAATAAAAATATATCAGATATGCAGTAGCCTCGAAGCAATTATAAAAATAAATACACAATGCGTGTAAACTCGCTGTTTTTTTGTAGGAAAGTCGTGGATTTGTCACTGTATGCAGTCAACAGTTGGTTCTTGAAGAGCTTCAGATCTTAGAGCTTAGTCTAAAGGAGATTTAGCTCTTTGTTATTCTTCAGATTTGCGAACTCTTCCATTTTATTATTTGCTATTGTCTAATTAATTATCCTTTCACCTCCTTGCTTTGATAATCTTGATTTAATTACAAAAAAAACTTTGTTTTATGATCCAAAAAAGCTCCTTTTTTGCTAGCTCTAAACTCATTCCAGTACACAATTTCTATCAAAATAATTACTTTTTTGTTAGTGAAAATTCTTCTTTTAAGATAGTTCAGTTAATTAGTAGGAGTAGAAGCAGCCAAGCAGAGAAATAAATCCAAATGAAATAATTATTGGCACAGACAAAGCTTCTCAAGAAGCTCTTAGCTTTCGACATTAGTACCCTAGCTGAAGAACTTTGTATCAACTTTAAAGTTCTCCTCTAGCAAAAGGACACTTCGCTGAACTAGATTCACAAACTAAAGAACAAATATGAAGCATCCGACAAGAAGGTTTATTTTTGTGATTTTTGATGATGTTTTTCTTGTTGTTTTGTTGAACTGAGTGTTTGTTTGCACTTTTAACAAAGGATACTCAAGTCTTAAAGGAACTCTTAATGCTGCAACTTCTGCATGAGCTTTAATTTGAGACTAAAATCAACACATTTTCATTCTAAGAATCTTTAACTTTTCTGTAGACTCAAACGATTGTGCATTAATCAGATTAGAAGGCTATCCATAACCTTCTTGTGATTTTGATTCTCTTTGTTGTTCAAATCAACTCTTGTCTAAGAATGAATAACGATGAAGAGCAAATGAGATTTCTTACATCAGATATGTTTCTGAAGCATGCCGTGGAGTCATTAGGATAAATGGCCATTCCAAAAGATAAAGTCAAAGGGAAAACGATGGTTATTTTGATCAGAGCGAGAGTACTCATTGTGTTCTGTATTTTTGGTATTGCAGGAAAGAAAGTATAATTTTGTAGAAATATGATAGACTTAGCAATGAAAGCTAGCCGACAGGTAGAAGAATCAGATGAAGGCATATCTGATGACTAAAAGCAATAAGTTCAATATATTCTGTTGAATCTACTAAGAAAGTTAGCAAATATGGGGGTTTATTGTTCTGAAAGATATTTAGATAATGCTTTAGAATACATAGAGGATGTTTTGGATTATTGGAAGACAAAAGAACAGAAAAGAAAAGGGAATTATGGGCGAACACAGGATTATGAACAAGAAGAATATGAAAGAAGAAAGAGCTGTTTAGAGTATCAAGTGGCAGAATAATAACAGCAAAATGCTGGGTATTAACCTGTTGAATAAGAAACTAAAATAGAATAATTCCTCGAGAAAATAACGAAGATTCGTGATGATATTTGTTAAATAAGCGAATAAGTTAGGAATCAGAGAAGAAAAGAAATGCAAGAATAAGCTATTTAGCAATATGCTGAGATTAGTAATAGCTCTGCATATTATGATAGTAAAACTAGCAAGCACAACGTAAACTCAATTGATCCAAGTATTAACAATAACCAAATGAAAGGAGAGAATTTATAAATCAAACGAGGCTCAATAAGCTAGGAAGCATCAATAAATAATAACATTTTCCCAGCTAATACTAACTCATCAGATAAGAGTAATGAATATTATGAAGAAACCTCCTTATTTACATTTAAAAAGAATGCTTAGCAAGATAATTCAAGGCATCTGGAGAATCCCTCATTTAGTAAACAAAAATTGAATTAAGACTCAGTGAATAGTTTCTCTTAGAAGAGTAAACTAGCCAACACTGAATGGAAAGAAGACTGCAGTGGTAGTAATATTGATGTATGCAGCATAATTTCTCATGACAAATAAAAAAGTAATTGGAAGAAAATCAGTTCTCCTCAATCATGCTAGCTAACTCAAAGCAACAGTGAGGAGGATAATAATCTAAGTACAAGTAAGAGCACAAAATGTAGCAAAACATTAGCTTCTAGAAGATAATCAAAGGAAGGGTTTAACTTCAGTGAAGAATTTGCTAGGTCTTCTGAATCGTTCTGCTATCCTTAAATTGATGCTGTGAATGTTTCAGAGTTAGAATCGTATTCAAATTATCCTTAACACTCACAGTTATCCAATAAATCTTAGGATAATTCTGTCTCATAGCATTCATTCTCTTCCAGTTGCTCTTATGGATTTGCTAGCCTCTCTCCAAGACCGCATAGAATGCTTGTTTCTTCTAAGATCAAGGAAGTACCTTCAACATAATAATAACCTTATTTATGTTTTTCTCCTAAATCAACTGTTTCAAATGAAAACAATAACAGTCCTATTGTGCTCTAGCCTTCTTCCAAATCGCCATATTAAATTGATTCACAGCACCTCTTTGCCTGTTCTGAATCCCCAAGGACACAAAGAACCAAAAATAGTCTCTACTTGGCAAGCTCAACTCTATAATCTTCAAAAATCCTCTCATCAAGAACTCCAAAATCCTCGGGTTCTTCTACTCATAATAGTCCTTGTAAACCAGCTGCTTTATCAGCTAGATTCAATACTAAATCTCTAAGTACTCAAATCTCAGATTAATCCCTGTATTCGTCTGCAACATAAAACCAGCAACATAAACAAACCAAGCGGATTCAAATGAAAACGCAATCCAATGAGTTTCCAAGAAAACACTCTTAAATCTTTAACAGAACATCTTGTTTGCTAACTTAACAAGCTGAACCATTTATGCATTTTTTTGACAAAAATGAGCAAAAATAGCAATCTTCTAAAAACTCTCTTATGCTTGAAAACAGACCATGCGTTCAGCATATACTAAATCAAATTAACTTAGCCCACGCGTAGAGCTAATTTCTTAACCAAATCAGCAATGAAATTCATTAACTTGAGAACTCTTAATAAGCAAGCAGTGTAGATTAAATAAAAACAAACAGCACCTAGTCAATATCTCTAAATTCTGAAAGATGCCCTTCCAAGCATCTCAGCAACAAACTTATCCAAGGTACCAACGATCATACGAATAGACTTACTATTCCTGATAATTGCTTTGAAGTTCCTTATCCTTCGATCCAACAATCTGAAACTTTCTCTCAAGCGTACTTTCAATAATAAAATAGACAATAATTCATAAGTAACAAGCACAGATCTGTTCATACTCCAAGGGAAAAAAGTTAGATAAATGATGCTGCACCTTATTTTGCTGTTTCCAAGAAATCTTTTCACTCCTCTTCAATTGAAAACAACAAAAGATTCATAAGTAACAATCTTTCACCTTAGAATAAATTGTCTTTCAGTGCTCTTTCGAGATATCGAAATTAGAGCTCTCACCATTCAAATCAATCTTTGAGTTAGCATTGCTAGTTTTCACCTAAATCTCAATTCAAAGGAAATGGGAATTCAAAGAGAAATTCAATAAAAAATATGAGCTTCAATTCAGCTAGATTCATTCCAATCAATTCATCAACTTAACCAAAGACAAGTGAATTAGAAGAATTATAAAAAGCAAAGGAATTACAAGATAATAACTGTGATTCCATCAAAACTCCCCTTCCAAGCGAAAATGACAAAGATGGTTGCCAAATACAAGGTTTAAATGGCAATGTCAATAAGTTTTTCCTTTTCAACCATGCAGCGATAAGAATTCAAAAAGAAGAATAAATTGCACAAAAAATTTTCAACTCAGAGAGATCTTAGATGGCATACTTACCATTGACTTCACCGGCTAAATCACAGCAATCACAAGAGTCTCCTTAAAAAGATCCAGAATCATTAATTTAAGCAGAACATTCCCTTTCTTTTTCTGATTAGTCTCCAATAAATTAGGATTGTTAGAATTTTTAAGATTTTCTCAGTAAAGTTAAGTCCAATTAGAAGTCTTCATTTTCATAAGTGCAAAGATAATTCCATGAAAAGTTATTCCAGAATTCATCGGAGTTTTATAAATAAGCAGCTAGGTCTGCATCACCCTAAGAAGCTAAGAGAAAGAAGAGTAATTTTAATTCTATTTTAATTGAAAATAAGAATAGTTCGGAGAATTCATATGCGAACAAGTAAAGTAGTGATAAGAAACTAACTAATAATGTAGAGTAAAGTAAATTCTTGCAAGGGAAAAATGTTGGAATGCCTCGTCATAGTCTTACTCGAAATAATCATAATAATATTAACAATATCAATAACTCACCTAGAGGAAAACATAAATCTTCGATTGATTTATCATCTCAAAACGATCTAAAACATTAAAAAAAACATAATCTTTCAAATTAGCGATCACTTCTGATCAAAAACTAATACCATCGAAGCGACTCAAGTTAATTACGAGTACCAAAGTGGGCTGAGAAAAATCAAAGAAAGTTTCCTTAATTCTTCAACAAGCAACTCAATAAAAATCAGAAGGTTCTATTCGACATTATTGAATTCTTTAAAACTACCATCCTTATCTTTCGATTTCTCAAGAAGTAAAATACATTATTTTTTCAAACTAATACAGCGCTAAAATTAGTTAAATTCATTTTTGGTTAGAGTGATAGCTACAGTAAGAAAGAGAATTCTTTTGAAGAACGAATAAGCATAAGCCATTTTAGAAGATTCCAAACAAAACAGGATAACATTATCTCAACGAAAGACTAAAAGACGTGAGCACAAAGAAAGAAAATAATCTATTTTACACAATGTTTGTTATGGTGTAAATAATAATAATAATATTTTCGATTCTCAACTTAAATGGATTGGATTCTTTCCTCCAATAATATTCGCGTCTTAGTTTAAAAATCGAATGCTTTAATGGTAGCTGTCATGCTCTCCGATTCTATTACCTTCAAGTACTTCAACTGACTTTGATATTTCTCAATTAGATTAGATTCTCCTAAAACTCAGAATAGAACAGTAAACAATTGAATTTCAGCTGAAATTTAATTCAAACATTGCAAGTTAAGTAATTCCTTCATAGGAATCTCAATGCTAAACATTTTGGCCTGCTGTGTATTTACTTCTACGATAAGCTCTGAAAGTAACAAAATCAGATTGATTTGTTTAATTTTGATGAGAAAATGGGAGGTTTGAAAAATATTAAACTTGTTATTATTCAGCAAAAGAAATAATTTTTCAATTAATTTAGGAAAAGAATTTCATTTTGGAAGACGATTCCAATGAGAATGAGGAGAACTTAATGGAAGAATACAAATAAGCTGAAGATAACTCCAGCAATGCAATTTCGCTGTCAAAAACATACCATTTCTTAAATCAACTCAGTGGAAGGCATACAGATTAATATCAATTCATTATGAATCATTATCTTCCTCTTAATATAAAAAAGAGAATTCTACAAATTAAAGACTTAGATAGCATTGGGATGCTGTCTAATTTGATAAGTAAATATGCTTCCAGGCGAGGAAGAATCGAATCGAAGATCTGTGGCAGCGTTTTTTCTTTTGCAGAGCATACATTCGATGCGTCTATATTCTTACACTTTTAACATTTACAACGGTCTCTGTTGAGGTAAAAAAAGCCCCCAGCTTGATAATTTCAAAACAAGATATTTCAAGAATATTGTTTATTTTTTTATTAATTATTGTTGTCTTTTGTTAGATGTAAATCAGCATTCATAGAATTCTTGATTAGTTCTCCAAAAGAAAGAATTCTTGTAAAAAGCCTGCAGGAACACTTTCAACTTCATGAACAAGATTATGCAAATTACTTTGCTCACTAATAAAAATAGCTTCACCATATTGCTAGCTTTATCCTGAAGAAAAAGAGCGCATATTTTTTAACCTCCGTTAGTATAGTATTTAAATATGAGATTATCTAATTGTTCACATAAAACCACAGTAATATCTCATTTTCCCTTTACATTATTGCTAAAAACACTGATATGAACAGCTAAGTTAAACCTATTGAAATACCATGTGAAAAACTCGGCTTGTACTTTATCCCAAAAGATCTTTAATATGCAATCAAGCAGTAAGGTTTTTTAGTTAGATTTTTCAATTTGAAATAATGAATACTTTTTCTCTCTGAAGATTCATCATTCGAGGATCACTTTCAAAGAAATGGAGGCTTAGTATTATCAAATTCTGCTCTTTGGTTCTTGATATCATTCAAATTGTGAATCAAAGTTCTACTGCTTTCGTTTCTCAAAAACCTAGAGTTATTCACTACAATCAAGAATTGTACTTAAAAGACTGGATAACAATGATGAGTTTAACTAATATTCCTTTGGAGTCAGCATAATAACAGTCAAGTATTTCCCCTCCATTACTGCATTGGATGGAGAAAATAAATTCTAAAACAAAATAAGATAATGCTTCACAAGATGCAAAGAAGTTTTCTCATATTTTCGATAAAAATTTCACTGACATTTATGACCAATTCTTCGTCGGAAAAAGAGAGGTATATTCTTCATTTTAAGTGTAGTAAAAGATCCCCAAGGTAGATTACAACAATGTGAAAATAGGTGAAACACCTAATGATTTCGAAGACAATTACGCTGAATCTGCTATTTCGATTAAAAATACGAATTTAGCATTACCATAAGAAGTGTTGTCTGAATTAGATGGAAAATTTGATCAACTTAATTATTTTCAATAAAATAGAATCCTTCGTCGTTAGCAGTCAAAACATCAAGCATAAGAGAGTAATAAATATTACATTATCTTAATAATTATTTTTGATTTTAGTTACCTTTTTCTTGTTTAATAGTAACCAGAAAATATGCAAAAAGACTTAAAGATTTGTGCAGTTCTCATGGATAAACTTATTTCTTGAAGAACCCAAGACGAGGGATTAATTTCATGATGTAAGTACTCGTTGACAGAAACAATACAAGATAGCAAAACAAAGAAGATTCGGTGGAGTGTTTCATTTATGATTATGAACTGCATTAAAGGCATTTCATATAAATCAAAGATAAAAAGTAGATCAAATTACTTCTGAATGTAATAGAACTGAATTTAGAAGCTTTCTTGATGGATCCTGCTTCGACAAGGAGTTTTAGAGCGGCTGTGATTTAGGAAATGTTTAAATTAGCTCCATCTTAATCGCGAAAAAAACAATAATAGCCATTCTTGAAAAATTTAGATAATAATGTAAAATTCTAAAAGAAAATGAGAGTTAGTTGTCCAAAATCAACTTTTTATTAGTTATTAGCAGATTCTCGATAGTTAAGTAATTTCTATCACTTAATTAACAGAAATTACACACTAGACTTTGATAATATCGGGAAATGTTTTGTAGCAGTTACTGTATTTTATTCTAAATATTTGATTTCTTAAGAGAGTTTCTTCATTAAGAAACAGGCACAATTTAACAAAACTAATACTAATAAGAATGCAGATCTCGAAGAAATAACTTAGAAAGATAAATTAAGTGTGCTAGTCTCATTACACATAATGCCTATGTAGCATAGGTACAAGGCTTACAAGTACTTTCTTTCGCTGGAAGACATTAAGGACATAAACAAGGAACTATTTAAAAATTTCTAAAAGGAATATTTCCAAGAAGTAGTTATTTTATAACTGATTAAGTTGTTGAGCTTGTAACTTGTTAAAATTCGCACAAATATTGGCTCTGTATTAGCTATTCCTACTTAAGATTTAGAGCATAGTCTCAAAATTGAAAGCAAATAACTTGGATTCAAAGATATTAGAGATTTGTAAACTAAATTAAATGCTAGAAGATAGTCCAAAATGAATATTTTTGAAGATTATCCTTTTTCATAAGCAATTAATTAGCTTTCAAAAGAGCCCTCAAGCTTAGATTCTTCTTAAGAATTAACCCAATTAAACGAAGAAGAAATGGATACGCTTGAGCATTTAAACAATAAAAAGTAGAGACTTTATGTGAAATCTTTGAAATATTCAAGAAATAAAATAATCAAGCATGAGTTTCAAAAAATAGAATAGACAACTCAATGTCGATTTTTAGCTAGTACTATTGAATAAAAACGGATTGTGCTGTAAAATGCACATGTGTTCTTTAAAAAAGAGTTTGCAATAATAACAGTCTTTCGAGAGTTAATAAGACATCACTTTATATTTTCGATATATATTCCTAAATCATGCCGTACTATTCAATTCAATATTAACGATGACACCTTTGATGAATTTAACTCCTAATACCTGAATTCTTGGATCCAAGAAAAATTGATTTTCTTCTAATAAAATCAACATTTCACACATTTTTAAAGTTATCTATCTTTTTGCTAAAGAGTCAATGTTTGCAGCTTTCAAAGTCTTTAGGATCTTTATCACATCAAATGTAAATATTATTGTTTTTTGTTCTACTTTTTTATTTTGGAATATTTTAAGTAATAATATTTTGTTTGCCAGCAGAAGTGGAGAATGAAGGACTTAATGAGAAGAGAAGGCAGTCGCAAGGACAAAAGACTTTACAACTTTTTCATCGCTACTCTTAATTATCTGGATCTCTCATACCTTAATACATAGAACCAAGGAAATCAGCATTAAACAGGAAATTCACTCAATTTGGAATGTCTCCAAAATATGAAAATAAATATAAACGAGTTGAATTCAATAGAGAACTCACATTTTCTTCCTGTGCATAAAGTATTATCTAGTCAGAGGGTCATTAATTAAGAAAGCAGTTTTCACGTAATAGCAATAAATAATCTTGTTAGACATAATCTGCAGAGTCTGCTCAGAAATGGTAATTCAATTTATTGATTAAAGAATTTAAAAATAAGAATATTTTAATTACGATTCCTATTTGATAATCAGGAAATACGAAGGAACATTCAGGTAAAATATTCTTAGAAAACCTGAGAAAAAAAGACTCCAAAGACTTATCTGGAAACACATGGGTTAACTGAAAAAAATATTCCAAGTGATATATTTTAAAACAGGCACGGAAAAATAGGAAAAATTAAGATTCTTTTAAGGGCTAACAAAGTCAATTAATCAAGATTTCTCCAAGCGTCTAAATACCTAGGGGATAACTCACTTAACTCGATTTATTGAGCTTCGAATTTGGACAAATATTTTTAATAATCTAGTTCTCTTTCCAGATGAATTAAAATGCGAAGTTATGGTAATGCTAGGAGATATCAGCTTTAATTCTTCAGAGCTATTGCATCAAGAGAATCTTTGCATTGATGGGAAACAAGACAAGAAACTTGAAATATCAGTTGACCTTATTCAAGTAAAAATAAGCTATTTTACTTAGAATTTAAACATTATTTTCTTAATCTTAATTTTTTTTCACAAATTTACTTATTTTTTCTTAGTCCGTAGCAAAACCCAACATAGTCAAAATGAGAAATTATCAAGAATAAACCCGCTAATCTATGCAATCTCTTGGTCATTCGTCTTCTCCCAATGTTTAAAAACCTACTTTATCATCTTCTCAACTCAAGAATCAACATCTTTCAGAGCATTATTTCTAATCAGTTGAGTTCATAGCATATAATTTCACAGGCGATTTCAACCTCCAAATCAACACTAGCTCAATCTCTAACAACAAGCAATCATCGTAAATAGCAGTGAATCTCCGAGAGATCATAAATATGTTTATTGCAGAAGGTTTCTATAAATCGTAAAGTAGCTACTAGAATTCCCATTTGAGTTATGCTGAACTAAAGCAAATCAGCTACTTTGTGCTGAATAAAATTAAAACTTAAAATTTCCTGGATATTGTGGAGAAGAAAAAAGTTAAAAAGGATAAGTTAACTGGGTAGTGCAATCATCAATAATAACAATAATTACAAAGCTCATTTAACATCAAAGAATTGTCTCTTTTAAGTAAAACTTATCTGATTGATCAAGCGAATGAAAGACATATTGATTCAGATGAACCATTTTCACCAAGCAATTAAAATTCTAAAAATAAATAAAAACGATCAATTCTTGAAAATAACAGAAACAGTTTCAATTCGAGCTAGGATCATGTAAAGTTCATAATGACTTTGAGTGGGAATACTAATAATAATAAAACTAATAAAGCGTCTATTTTTAGAAGCATTTAGCAAGAAAATACTAACAGTCCTTCATCTATTATAAGTTTTTAATAATCTTTTAATGGTTGCATGACAGAAGATAATTCAATAATCAACTTTACAAAGATTATCGACATTTATAGGAAAATCATCTTAAGAAGTACTTATTTTAGGAAATAGAACTACTTTAAATTCGTAGCATATTCACTAGGCGATAGAGAAAATATTGAAATAAACAAGACAGTGAGTTATTTTGAAAGAAGAATACTTCCTTTAATTTTCTTGGTCAAAAATGAAAATTTTAGAGAAGTCTTGAGCTTGGTTTCATAGGATATCAAGAAAAAAATATTAAAAAAAATTGGCTTTAAGAATAGCGAAAATGAATGAGATCAATCAAATAATCTAATATTTCAATGTGAAAAATTATTTATTTGTGATTTGCATGCATTTTTAGTTTACTCTTCAAACTTAAAGAAATGCATTTATCCAGTTGAGTCTAAATGTTGTTATTTTCTTAAAGGTAATTTACAAAATATTGGATCAAAATAAGGAAGAAACAATGCTGAAAAATTCAATTTTTGTTGGAGAAAAATAAAGAAAAAAAAAAACAGCATAAAAGTTAAAATCGAAATGAAAGTATGAAGTGCAAAAGGTTAAATGCCAAATACATTAGTGGACAAATGAAGGGTGTTGTTTTTATCCAACTACATAAATAATATCAAGCCCAATAGAATCCTCTGAATTAGAATGCTCTTGAGTTGTAGCCACCGTACTTGAAATGGTTGTAATAAACACCATCTCTAACTGCGTACATTTCCCATCTCAGAGAAAGGAGATTTCTGTAGTAAGCCTTAGTCTTGAAATACTTGAAGGGAAGCATGAGAAGCATTCCAGTGAAGAACATGTAGTATCTAACCATTTTATCTGGTCTCTTGTAACCGACTCTTCTTTGCATGAAATTGATGAAATTAGACACATCATAAGCCATCTAAGGAGCTGATGCAGGAGTACCATCGTCGTAATCCACCAAACCATCTTGAAGTTGCTTTGCCATACCTTCAAAATACAAAATATAATTGGTAAAAAAACAAATGAATGTCAAAATTCATTATTTCTTTTACCAATAATCATGTGATCGAAGTAAGGGTTGAAGGATTTGCCCTTAGGAACATCCATGCCGAAAGGAGGTGAGAAGTGATATCCTGTGGAGATATTGTAAATATAGTTGAGACCACCAGGTCTGAGCTTGATCTTGGAGAAATCAGTTGGCCAAACACCTCCATTAGCATTTTTAGCTTGATCTTAGGAGAAATATGGTGGGTAAATGTGATCTGAGATGACTCTATCTCTCTCATCCCATTCTTGGAAGTAGTATTGCTTGAAATGCTAATGAGCAGGATGAATAGTGAAATCGCTCACCATCTATGCAAGCTCGAGTTACTTGTAAGCCTTGTCAAGAAGATAATCGTATTTCTTGTAGATCATACCATGACAGTTACCACAATTTCTCGCAAACACTTAGAATCCTCTACGAACTGAACCGGAATCGAAAGTTCCAAGGAATGAGAACTACGGCCAATAGCTGTGTCCCTTGTGAGTACCAACTTCAGTAACTAACTCTTCGTAACCCTTGATACCCCAGAAAGCACCAATATCATCTCTGTAGATGAAATTCTGCACATCCTTCTTTCCACTGTTTGCAAGGGAAAGACCAATAATTCCTGCTGCGACTAGACTCTTCATCTTCAAGTTTTATTACTCTTTTCAGGCTTTATTTATTTATTTATTACCGAATCGATTTTATCTTTTATTTTGCCTCCTTTCTCCCTTTTTTTATTCCATTTCGATCTTTTATTTTTCATCATTTAATCCCCACCCAACTTATTCATTCATTTTGTGTATTACCTCCCTTAATGCAGTTTAGCTAAACAGGAATGAAAGAAACAAAGCTGAGAATCTTCAACATAAAATTGAGTTTTAAACATGCATCTTTATGAATAATTAAACATTCATTTAGTTTTTTAAGAATAGAAATAATAATTTTCTTTTAACAATAATTGCATAACAGCAATAGTTTTAAACACAATAATCTGTTGTTTTGACAGTTTGTCTTTTTTTCAAAAGAAGAAGAATCTTTACCTTCCCAATGTCTAGGTTTCTTAACAACCCGAATGTGAAGTGAGCCAGTTCTTTGAATTGTCTGATTTGATTTAGATTGAAACAATAAAAACAAATAAAGAAACCTTTGAATTATTTATTATCCAACCTTATCAACAATTCCATGGCGATGAAAACATCCTAAATGACAGAATAAACTAGTGTTACTAATAATACGAAGACGGAGTTTCTCTCTTCATCTATGTCTTCGTTTTAAGCATTCGAGAAAGATTATCCTCGCTTTGATTCCCTCGATCCATCTCTAGGTTAGCAAACAGAAATATCTCTAGTAACTTGGCATTAAAAATAACAAAAAAACAACAGATGGAGGATACAAGATAGTTTTCATCTAAGAGCTTCCAGTCAAAATCAAGTAGACTTAAATAAGCTGAATGTTAAAAGATATTCTGATAATTGTTTTTTTATAGATTGCTAGAAGGAATTGAATCATTCAATGAGACTACAAACATTGAACCTGTACTGATTAAACTCATGGCCAAGGTAAACAAAAATGTGCATTCAAGAAGAGTGTGAAATAAGAAAAAGATCATTTTCAAAGACAGTAGGAAAGGACAAACATGTGGAAGGAGTCAAGATGGAGCTGACTACTGAGGCAGATTTGTTTTTCAACTTCGTTTTTGAGTATGAACAAATTTACTTGAAAAAAGAAGTGTCACAGCTGGTGTTTATTGTTTTTTTAATATTTAAGTGCCAATGAGTTCGGCTTTTTGAAGATGAAAAAGAAGCAAAAATGGAATATTGATTTCGATTAACTTGCTGCGTCGATCATCAAGCAGCTTCTATGTTGTCAGCATGATCCTCAAAAGTAAAAGAATTATTTAAAAAACTTATTCATTTGCATTTGAATATCTGTCGTTGTTAAGCTACCAATTAGTGTTTGAGATCAACAAAGAACTGAATGGTGAGCTGATTATCTCTTAAACAACAGAGTTTCGGAATATCGAAATCATGCGCCTTGATTTTGAGACAGCAAGTTAAGAATCCATTCGATAGAGTGTTGTATTCCGTTATAATCTGTTAAAAGCTAAAGTCATGATTTCTACTCAAAGAGTATCAGATACATTATCGATTTTATAGGAAAAAAACGAAAGTCTTTGTGAATTTGTCAAGAAAAACACTTCTCTTGTGAGACCAAAATAATACTCGCCGAATTACTGAGGGTAAAATGAAGGGTTTCATTTCATATTTTGTGTGTGTAAAATATATGTTTCTTTCATCAAATTTGCAGCAATTATGTCAAAATAATCTCCCTCCTTCCATTTTTCATTGATAAATAATGAAATTTAGGTGATAATAACTCGCTAAGGGATCATTCAGTTGCAATTACAAAAGAATTATTATTTGAAACAACAATAATTAATGTTTTTTCTTAATTAATAAAAAGAAGAATATTAACTTTTTTAAAACTGAAAACAATATACTTTTTATTGATTCTTAACTGCATTGGGAGGTATTCTTCGTTTGCCTTGCTACTTTTTGTTTTTGGAAATCTTACTTTATAAATGAATATTAAATCTGCCTTGATTTGTTTCAAAACTTGTTAGATTCCCTAAAACAAGCAATCCATTATCTCTAATGAGATTCAAGTAATTATTTCTCTCGATGAAAATTAGACTGATAAAAATATAAACCCTAGATGTTTAAAAAGTAAATCAATCAGTGTCAAGAGTGCTTGAAATAAAAAGTATCATTGAGACATAAATAATTAATCGAAAACAAAGAAGAGAGAGAAACGCATGGACAGCTCTTAGCAAGAATGTCTGCAACGATTCGTTTCGGAAGAAGTTCTTCATATTAAAATGACGAAAGAGTAAATACTTGAAGCAGCATTCCGACCTGAGTAGTTGAGCTAAAAAGATGAATCTCGAAGTGAGTTAGCAAACAAAGATGGTGGAAAATAATGCACCAATCAGAAAATGGTAAGTACCGTCAGATCAGTTGGAAAACATGTGCTTCAAGAAATCGGAAAGAAGCTGCTTTCAGGCGATTTAAATTTAACTAAAGTGTCATTTCCTATTAAATGCTCCGTTGCCATGACAGCGTTAGAACGTGTAGGAAGAGCGACTTGTTTTTTTCCAATTTATTTTAACAGAGCCGCAGCTAGCGATTCTCCAGTCGAACGCATGAAATTAGTTATCACCGCTACGTTAGCGAACTTCTATGTGAACTGCACTTTCTTGAAGCCGCTGAATCCCATAGTCGGTGAAACTTACTAAGCTGGATATGCTGATGGTACAAATGTCTTTTGCGAATAGATCAGCCATCATCCACCTGTTACAACGTATTATTGTGTCGGTCCAAATAAAAATTACGTCTGTGGAGGCCATTACGTTTATGAGACAAAAGCTGGACTTAATTCGTTGACTCTACACAACACAGGTTATCGTACAGTAGAGTTTCCCAGAGATGGACAGAAGATTGTGTATAATTTTGGAGAGGAGAATTATTCTGGAACATTCATAGGTTAGATGAAGATTGAGTCAAAGGGGACACTGCAATTTACTGATTAGAAAAATGGATTGATTGGCACAGTGATTTTAGGAAAAGTAAAGAAGAAACCAACCGATTATTTTGAAGGAGATATCAAGAAAAATGGATAAATCATCTCAAATATTTATGGATCATACATGAGTTACATTCAAATTGATGATGAACGTCTATGGGATTACAGAGCTGTTTTACCTTTAGAATTAACTCCAGATTAGAAACCGATTAAAAGCGATTCGTCTTATCGACCTGATATTTAATTACTAGGCATGATGGCACTCGGACCAGCATAAAAGGCGAAAGAAGAACTAGAGAATGTCTAGAGATCTGATGCAGCACTTAGAAAAGCAAGAGCGAAATCTAAATGAAGAACAAAAGAAGAGATAAATCAGAAATAAATAATATTGATTTCTCATAGGAGTTTCAATGGAAGTTATGTAAAAAAAAAATAAGGTGTTTTTTATTCAGGAAAAAAGATCAGTTTTAAAGTAAAACTAATTCAAGCAACACCACCACCACTCGCAGATATTGCCATTTCTGTTTCGTTGTGTGTGGTTCATTCGAGCTTTATTTTTTTGTTTTCTAAAGTTCATATTTCCTGGATTGACTTAAAACTATAAAAGAATTTTTCATTTTTTGTTGGGGATGAGATGTTCTTCAGAGATAATAATAATAATAAAAGACTTAAATAAAAATTATTACTGAGGAAAAAAGTCAATAAATAAAAACCAGAAACTAACAAAAAATGAAGAAAATCCTCTTTTGCTTCTTCATTCTCCAGCTGTGCCTTTCCGAAGGTTTCATCAGAAGCGATCAGACAAATGTAATTTCCATCCTTAATGATGCTGCTTATTCCAGTGCAGATAAAGACTATGGCTCCACTGGAATCGAAAGGGTTAACAATCGCCTCAATGAAATTCAATCATGTTCGCCTCGACGAAGCAAGATCTCCAAAACATCTCAATCATTCAAGCCAATGATCATTACTGCATTTTCCAGGATTCCACAACCATGCAGGCTTACTTTGTCATAAGAGGGACCATTCCTTCAAAGGCATCTGACATCTACAATGACGCATAGATGTACTTTGAATTTACCCCCGTGAGAACTTAAGAAATTCAGAATGTAATGAGTGGGAAAATGACTGATCTTGCGAATTCGGGGTACAAGATCAATGTTTCAGGCCATTCTCTCGGAGGCAGTTTGGCGTTGTTTGCGTGTGCGAATAATCAGTGGGTGTCGCATTGCGAGGTTCACAATCCTTATTTAGATGAAGCAATAGTTTCAAAGCTTGGGCCGATCATCGACAGCAACCCGAACATGGCAAACAAGATTCTCATTCAAAGAACAGATGGCGATCTAGTCAGCCATCGCTACGCGAAAACTGCTTTCAACAATACTTTATACAGCTCTTTCGAGATCCCTGAGAATGTCAAAGGGTTGAATAAACATTCCTCGTTGAATTTCTTTGCAGAGGCACATTTATTAGGAGAGTAAGAAGTGGCATTTGAAGGAATCTCTTTCAGTATTTCAGAACAATTTTTGAATCTCTGCAAAGAGAAATTCGGAAATTACATTGCTATGATAAGTCAATGCAACCAAACATAATACTATGATTTCTCTAGTGTTTCTTGTCTTGCTTGCCCCTTGTCTAAAGCTTGTAAGAATGCAGTCTTAGGGCCTTACAATTGTCCTTCTTAGTAATATTCTAGCAGCTCAGGAGAATGCTTGCCGTGTTCTGCAGGAAAATACACAGAGTTTGTAGGGCAAAGTGTTTGTTTCACGTGTCCTCAAGGAAGCAAATGCGTTAAAGGGTTGAAGACTCTTTGTGAGGCTGGCACTTTTAACTCGAATCTTGGAGATGATAGGTGCTATTATTGCAAAGAAGGAATGCATTAGAATAAATTAGGGTAATTATCTTGCAACTCTTGCCCAGCTGGCTCTAAATGCCCATTTAAAGACCAGGGGCCAATTCCTTGTCCCATAGGAACTGCCGGTCCAAACATTAATGATACACAATGTAATTCTTGTTCAAACGGATATTACCAAACTGAAACTGGGAAAACATCTTGCAACTCTTGCCCAGCTGGCTATAAATGCCCATTTAAAGACCAGGGGCCAATTCCTTGTCCCATAGGAACTGCCGGTCCAAACATTAATGATACACAATGTAATTCTTGTTCAAACGGATATTACCAAACTGAAACTGGGAAAACATATTGCAACTCTTGCCCAGCTGGCTCTAAATGCCCATATGAAGACCAGGGGCCAATTCCTTGTCCCATAGGAACTGCCGGTCCATATATTAAGGATACAAAATGTTATTCTTGTTCAAACGGATATTACCAAACTGAAACTGGGAAAACATCTTGCAACTCTTGCCCTGTTGGCCATATGTGCCCAAAAAAAGACTCGGAGCCAATTCCTTGCCCTGCAGGGACTTTCAATCCATATAGTAGTTCAACGGTATGTGATGTTTGCAAGAATGGCACTGCGATTGGATAAAGTTCATGTTCTCAATCATCTTTTCTGAAGGAAAGCCTGAATAACTTTAAGGGACAGTGATGGTGAAAATAAATATGCAGAAAGATATTAGGACTAGAGAAATTACAAAATAAGAAGAATAAACAATAATATTCTTAAAATGCGTGTGTTTTGTTTATGTATTCGACTTGCAGACATGAAATAATATTATTGAGGAATTCAATGTTTTAGTTTCACTTGCCAGCTAATTTTGAGGGTTTCAATTGGGAAGTGTATTTTTGAAAAATAAAGGGGCTACAGCAGTTGGATTGAGAAACCAAATTTTTTTTTCAAAAAACAACAAGAAAAAGAAAGATTCTCATTGTTTTTAAATACGCTGCGGTAACTTTCAAAGCAATAAGAAATTAATTTAAAAGTTAACACACACAAGAGGGTATTTATTATCTCAACACAAAATTTTCTCTCTCTTTTATCTCTTTACTTTGAACTGAAATGAATCACTTGAAGTAATAAGATCTTCCATAGCGAAATGAACGAATATATTAAGCTACAGTTCCTTTGAGAGCAAATGGAGGAAGATAACTTGAATATGAACAAACTAATGAGTTACAGAATAATAAGGAAAATAATGTAAGAATGATTAATCATAATAATAATAATAATAATATCCAACCAAACTGCAACTTTGACTCTAATTATGAGAAAGGATAACTGATTGAAGTTAACAAAGGATTAGCTAGCAGAGTAGATTAACTTGAGGTCGAAGTCAAACAACAACGAGAAACAAATTCCATTTTGCTAGAGAAGTTAAACATTAGTTAGGAGTAACTTAACAGAACAAAGGATTAACAAAGAAGAACAAATGAAATAACTGATTGGAAAAGCAACGAAGTAGAATAGCTAAACAATCGTTATCATGAAATTGCTTAGGGACACAATTAATTCTTAGATAACGCACGAAGTCATTCGTTCACAGTGCAGAGGGAGCTTGAACACAAAGATGAAGAGATTAGAAGATTGAAGACTCTTCTAGAGAAAGGTTCTGAGAAACTAACCATCGTGAGCGTGTCTCAAGAGAAAAATGTTGATAAATGTGTCTAACTGACTTAGAGTGTATGTGAAAAAGAAGAAGAAAATCTCAGACTTCTTGAGCAGTTGAGATAAAAGAGTCATGAATTAGATATGTCCAGATTGTCATATAAATAAGAAGGTACTTTTATGGTGGAAGTTGAGCATTTACGAGCAGATGTGGCGAGATTGCTTACGATGCTTAAAAACACGCAAGAATACAAAGAATTCTCTGTAAAAAAAAATAGATTGTTTTTGTTTGAAAATACAATTGAATTTTCAAATTATTTTCTTTTTCTGTAATTGTTGAATTAATAAAGGATATTGCAGACGACTCATCGCATTCCATTAGATTTCTTAAAGACATCAAAGCCAGGACATACGTTGATAACAAATGCAATAAAAACTGCAGGCTGATTAGACCTTGCCAATGCCCATCAACAGGAGAAAATTAATGGGTGGAAGATGAAAAGTTACTGTGGGTACCGGAGGAAGCCTTTAAATTTGCTCATGAATTAAGGCTATAGTACAGCGGAGAGCTAACTGATACTTTGATTGAAAAACTGCTCTTTGAACTGAATAAAATTTGGTCAAAAAGAGAGTAGCGACTTTTGAAAAGAGTCAAAGGCAATGCAGCACATGAAACTTCTGGATTGAGAAGATAACTCGCTTTCAATCCGAAATACGATGAGCATCAAGCTAGAGCTACAATCGAACGACTTTAGAGAGAGTTAAAGCAATCTTATAAAGAAAATCGTGAGCTATTTGCTTAACGAGAACGAAGAAACCCAGTTGGAGCTAGTTACATTGGAGAAACTCTTAGAATGACAAAATCAGTAGCAAAGGCTAAAAAAGAGCAAGAATCTAAAAATGTTATTTTAAAAAACAAAATTCAAAGTATGGAGCAGAATAAGTTTGGTGATTAGAGTGAAAAGACTCTGTTTTTGGAAGGAGCAACTTGGATGAGTGGGCAGATTCTCAAAGAATTCGAAGCTCTAGAATAAGATATTCACTAGTAGTCATCGGTGTTCACTGAAAAACAATTATCAGTGCTGCATAACTCAGAATTAACCAACTCCTTTGGGAGTGCCGAAACAGCGGCATTGCTGAGGAAGACTGATTGGCATACTGAGAATATTAACAATCAACTGAATAACTTCAGATTCAAGGTTACTTCACTCAATAGCATGTCATCGAATGAAATGGTACAAGCTAGTCTCGCAGCGAAAACTGCATCGAATCCACGAGCAGCAATAATAGACACGTTTTGAACTCAAAACTTGAATACTTTTCGCAAAAGTTTCTTATTTTTTTTTACACTTTTTTTAGTTTATATGATTTTTATCTATCTGTTTGATAGTGTGGATTTGTTTTTTACCTTTTACCTTCATAATTTTATTAGAAATGTGATAATGAATTCATTTAAAGTGCTTTGTTTTCATTTCCAAGCAAATTAACCAAAGATAATTTCTAATATCTCCCAATTATTAGAGGTTATTCCTCCTTAACCATTCCAAATCTATCTTTAAGAACTAGTTTTCCAAAAATATGCATAAACATTTAATAAAATAATATTTTCAGAAAAAAGGAGAAGACTCATTTTGTATTGTTTCCAAGATTTACCTTTCAGAAACATGATTTAAGTAATATTGGTTTGCTAAACTGATTTTTCTATTAAGTAAATGGCTGATTTTGATATTTTCTAAACAGGATAATTTCATGAAAGAGGCCTAAGTCTTTCATCAAACTGTGAAAAGATCATTTAATAGATTAGATAATGATACTTAGAACTCAGAAATGGCTTCAAAATTAATCCAACCTAAAAAAAAGATCATTAGAATTCTTAAAAGAAAAGAATAAATTAGGAAAACAGAGACAAATTCAATAATCTTCAAATAATTGGGGCACTCTTCTATTCAAACTGAAGAATCGTAAAACCAAAGCGAAAGCGAAGATAATAACGAATGTGATGTCTATTAAAAGAACTACAAAACATCTACACTAACCAAGGGGAATGATGAGGATATCAAATACCAAAGTTTCTTAATGACTAGTGTTCCAAGGGCATGCAATGAGCAAAAAAGCGAAGTTTATTAAATTGATGAAGAAGATGAAGCAAAAAATATCTTTAAAGAAGATTAAAGTTAAGATATGGAGACTCCTTTTTATCATTAAAGAGAGTTCAGAAGTAAGGAAGGAGAAAGGAACTCTCAAGAGGTCTACGAGAGAGAGTCATAAATATTAAATAGTATTTAGATTTACGATGAAGATGATTAAGATTCAGAAAAATAAAGATAACTGTCCGGTGATGATAACAGCAACAACAGCTAAAACATTCATTTGCTGAATTATGACATTGTGCTTTTTCCCTTACAAGGGAAAGAAACCCTCGGACATCATTTTAACATCCACAACAATTATTCTTCTTAGCTAGTGACATACAGTCTGTTAGGTAAAAATAAAATGGGGAAAACTCGCACTGAAAACTTAGAGTCTAAGTTGTTTCATCTAGAAAGAAATTACAAAATGAAACTTATCAAAGAGAAAAACAGTTCAAGCGCAGAAGAGTAGTAAATAATTCTTGATAGCAGCAATGAAAATGACTAAGATATTGAAGCCTATGATAGATTACACAGCACTCGATTATGTAAGGTTGTCGATAGGAATAGCTAATTTGAATATTTGAGTACTTACAATGAAAATGGCTTGATTAATAACGATGGAGAAAAACAGCATTCTACTAATAATTGCTATGTGTGTCTTGGAGATCATTTATGGTCTGATTGTGGGTAGAAGATATGCTTTAAGTGTGGGTAGAATAATCACAATACTTCTAGTTGTCCAATTGGTATTTTGGGGAAGGAATATGCATGCTGTAGGTGTGAATAAGCAGGTCATTAGATGATGAACTGTGGTAGAATTATCTTGAAAGATAACTAAATATTTTCTAAGCAAAAAATGGAGATAAAATGTGCGAAATGTGATGGTTTTGGACATCCTAACTGCTAAGATGTTAGACCTGGATAGGATGGTGTTTTTGAGAATGAAAGACTTCCTGAATTCTTGATTGAGGAGATCAAAAGAGGAATATATTAAGCATTGATTTCATAAAGTAATAGTAGCTAGGAAAATACTGAATTTAAAAAAAATAATCGTACAGTTAATAAGGATACTTATTCTCCTGGTTATAATGGTAAAAATCATCGAAATCGCTTTTACAATGACTTTGGGTAGAGTCCTCCTCCGAAATAAGAGTTTAGAGTGGCTTCTAAAGAATATTTCTCACAAAGAAATCTTTACAATACGGATTCGTTAAGAGAAAGTAGATTCTCTCCACAGAGAAACAGTTTCAGTAACAACAAAAGAAACTATTCTTGGAAACAAAATAGCAGGAAATAATGAATATTGTTACTTTCTTCATACCCACCATTCTAATAATAGTCATGATTTTTTGTTAAATGTAAAATGGTCAAGTTTTCATGGAAAAAAAAAATATAGATTTGGGTTATTCTTAATGAATATTTTGTTCTTTTTTCGAGGAGAATCCCTTGATTTTGTGAGTAAACTTATCCAAATAGTTATTTGACTTGAAGAAATTCAAAATTACTGAATGAGATTGACTATCCCTATTTTCAATTATGAATATCCCTTGCAAAGATTTACAAGTATTTACAAGTAAGAACTATTAATTATCAGATTTTTCTCAACCCATCACCCCTTTTTATCCCTGAAAATGAAAAATCTAATCATTTCTAAATTAAAATGATAAATAATTTAAACAAGGGACTTATCTCTCTCTCTCTCGCTCTCTTTTGGGGCGAAATTATTTATTGTGGCTTAATCTCTTAACAATTAAAGTGAGATTAGTGAATTTGATTATTTGGAAAATCTCTTCAATAGCATTAAAACTTCTGAATTCAGTCGCATTTTCATTGGGGTAAGTAAAAAACAAACAAAATATAAACATATTTCAATCAACCTTCTATCGTTTGAATCACTCAAGCTAGCTAACTTTTGGAAAATTAAAAAGACATTCCAGTTTGCTACCTCTTCCTCATATGTTAATTTTCTCAAAATATAATGTGGCAATTAAAACTAATTTTTTTTCTTCTAACAAATCTCCCTTAAAATCCTATCCAAAGTGATATGACATCAGA
>Ga0302271_10001413_pt1 | contig 23074 bp, 52 predicted proteins | sample III_Bog_N1_1_FD_198767 | JGI IMG/M metagenome (GOLD analysis project Ga0302271, IMG submission 198767) | Peat permafrost microbial communities from Stordalen Mire near Abisko, Sweden - III_Bog_N1_1 | ecosystem: Environmental > Terrestrial > Soil > Wetlands > Peat | place: Sweden: Abisko... | reverse complement strand
ATGATCCTAAGTTTGTGACTGAAATTATTCCACTTAAATTACCATCTGGGTATGTTAATGTTGTAATGTTATATAAACCAAATCTTTCTGGATGTACATATAAATCATCTATTTGTGGTACGTTTCTTAAAATAACATAACTATGATTGGTTTCTACAAATTCTATAGCTGTTTGAATTGGTCTTATTCTGCCAGTATATTCTGCTAAGGCTAGTGTATTATTGGCTTCGTAATTCCTATAAAAACCTAAATTAGGAGTGAAAGTACCAGTATAACCTATACCAACTTCATTACTAACATTTATACATGTTGGAGTTATTATTGGATTAAAAGTTGAAGTAGTTGTGGTTGTTGGTACAACAGTTGTAGTTGTGGTTGTTGGTATAACAGTTGTTGTCGTAGTTGTTGGTACAACAGTTGTAGTTGTGGTTGTTGGCACAACAGTTGTAGTTGTGGTTGTTGGCACAACAGTTGTAGTTGTGGTTGTTGGTACAACAGTTGTTGTCGTAGTTGTTGTTGTGGTAGTAGTAGTTGGGATAACAGTTGTTGTGGTAGTAGTTGGGATAACAGTTGTTGTTGTAGTTGTTGGTGCTACAGTAGTCGTGGTTGTTGGCTCAGCAGTTGTAGTCGTGGTTGTTGGCTCAACAGTTGTAGTCGTGGTTGTTGGTGCTACAGTAGTCGTGGTTGTTGGCTCATCAGTTGTTGTAGTTGTAGTTATGCATATAGTTGCATTAGAATATTTATATCCAGATGGTGAAATACTAATACTATTCACAGCACAAAGTCTTAATGGCATTAATAAACCAGAATTTCCTGATGAACAAGATTCGCCAGGATTATTTCTATTTGCTATTCTGTTATTACCATTACCACCAGTACCATAAGGAATAGTTACTATAATTGGATCTGCACCTTCAGGTGAATAATCATTGAATTCTATATTCGGTATAATTGAAATTGTATATGTTACATCAGCAAGTCCAAATAAACTAACACCAGCATAAACTAAATTATCTGAATCAGGTTGATTACATCCAAATCCAACTACAGCACTTATACATACAGGTGGATATGTTGTTGTAGTTGTTACAACTTTTGATGGCAAATAAATTTGTAAATTTATTTTTTGCCATTGTGTATTTTTAACAAAATAAAAAAATATAGTATCATCATATTCGTATTTAATATCAATTATATTAAATAAAAAATAATATAAAAATTTTACTATTAATGTGCTGTTAGAATTATTGTTTTTTAAATATTCATTTAGATTACTACTATTACCATTACCATGCAATATTAATGGAACTTTAGTAAAATCTATATTCATTTTTGATAAAAATAAAAGATCATGATCTTCAAAAAAAACTATTATATTTTGATAAATTCCTAATTTAAGATTGAATTTAACTCTATCATTAATATTTAAACATGTTGTTGGAATTAATTTATTCAAGTTAATTTTTTTTATCTTATATATTAAAATAAAAAACTTTTATTTTAAAAACAAAAAAACCTCAAATAATGAGGTTTTTTGTTTATATAATTTTATTTTTGAATATTCCTTCTCTTATTTTTACTATATTTAAAAAACTTAATTTTGATCTTCTAAGTTCTTGATTTGTAAGTTCAACACATCTAAAACTAGTTTTTTTATTATAAATTAAATCGTCTCTTAAATTATTTAATTTAAATGTTGCACTTTCACAATTGTATTTTAAACTAAATTTAGTGGCGTTATTTATATTTTTGGTTCTATCAAACCGAAACCTTCTGTTACGATGATAACGCAAAGCTTTAACATATCCTATAAAAACATCATTTAAATAAACTCGTATAACATAATTATTCATAATTTTTTCATTATCCTATTTAATTGTTCTAATTTATTTTTACGAATATTTTTAATTGTTTGATCACTTTCTAACCACACAACATCTGTGGTTTTAATTATACTTTTAAAGTTGTTTAAAATAAATTTTTTAGAATTATCATAATTAAAATTGTGATCTTTTTCGGGCACTATTTCAATTCTATCAATAATTATTTTACTTTCACCATTAGTGTATTTATCTAATTCATTAATAAAAATTACCGCTTCGTAGTCAGTTGCTTCTGAGTTATCAATTTTTGTTTGTGTATAATGACGATTGTAATAACCTTGTCTTAAAAATAAGGGTTTATTAAAATCATTTACTTTATTTTTTAATATTCGATATTTATTTATAAAATATACACATATAATACTAACTAATAATAATGCTAATGCTATAGTTGTTGTCATTTTTTATTTAGTTTATTTAATTGATCAAGTTTTAATTTTCTTATTAATTTTTCATCATCCGTTTTCCACATTTTACAATTTCCATCTTCTTCAAATTTCCAATGACACTCTACTTCTATTTCACAGTCAGGATATTTTTGATATTTACAAGACCAACAGTTCTTAAATATCGGATTAAAAGAGCATTCTTTTTCATGAATTTTCATCTCATCTAATAAAATATTAGTATGAAGACAATAATCACATTTCCAAACTTTTTTCATTATGCTAAATTATACCATTGATTTTCATCAGAATTAAAAGATGACCAAATTATATCTTCATTACAAATTTTATTTAATTTATCCAACTTCATTTTTCTTAATTGCTTTTTTGTTGGTGTTGGTGGTATAACAAAAAGTTGTGAATCAAGAATATGTTCTAATTCACACATAGTATGTAAATCTAAATCGCCTGGTTTATCACGAAACAATTTAAGTTTTTTATTAACTTCATCAACTTTATTTTTTTCAATAGCAAATGAATCTGCTAACATCATTATATCTCTTGCTAAAATTGTCATTTTTAAAAATTTAATTTTTTAATCTACAAATATAATAAATTTTTTTACAAAATAAAATTTTTTTGATTTTTAAAAAATATATATAACTATATGAAAGTATTGATTATAGAAGATAATAAAAAATTAAATTTAGAATTTAAATTCCAATTAGAAGAACTTGATATAAAAACGTCAATTGCAATTAATGGCGTTGAGGCATATAAAATATTATATAAAACTCAAAAAAGATATCAATTTGATTATATCATAGTCGATTTAGGTCTACCAGATGAAAATGGAGTAGAAATTATTAAATTTATTAAAACAAAATTTACTAGTAAAATAATTATTTACACTAGAAAAAATTATGATGATTATAAAGATAAATGTGAATATGACCATTTTTGTCTTAAATCAAAAATATCAGTTCAAGATATTATAAAATTATTAAATTAACTTTAACTATTTCAATAACTTATTCTGATTTAAGTGGTTGTTGTCATAGAATATGGAAGAACCCACATAGACAAGTTTTGCCATCTTGTTTCATTACCAAAAATAAAATTAATTTTTTGACCAGTAGAATAACTTATTTTAACTATTTTATCTAAAAAATAAATTAAAAAAATTTTAATTAATTTAACATCACCATAATTATTTGATAAATATTCTAATAAATTATTACTTTGACCTTTACCATGTAAAGTAGCAGGAATTGTCCCAAAATTAAGTGTTGCAAGAAATGTTAAGTTATTTTCTTTTAAAAATATAATTATATTTTGATATGTGGTTTTTGTGTTTAATAAAAATGAAACATAATGATCAATAAACCAAACTTTAGATGATACTAGCATATTTATATTTTTTTTTATTATATATAAAAAAACTTTTTTAATAAATCTAATATACTAAAGTGTAAGTTGTGAAACCTTAAAATAATTGTATGAAAATAGTAGAAAATTATAAAACCAGAATTAGAGATATGTTTTTTGTTTCAATAAAAAATGATTTAAATTTATGGTCAGCAGGGAATATAAATTATTATGGACCATTATATAATGAAACTAAATTTGTAATTGATATTAATTCTACTTATTGCTTTTTACTTTTGAGAAATGCACAATACGATCAAAAAATTATTTCTAGATATAAATGGTATTTTATACCAATAGATTTTAAAGTTTGGATATATGTTAAAAAACTAAAAAAGCACTTTAAAGAAATTAAAGAAATTAAAATACACGAAGAAGAAATAATTTTTTTAAAAACTGGCTTAGAAAATATTGAAAAAAATTTTATTAAAGAAGTTAGAAAAAATAAATTAAAACAAATAAAAGAAAATGAGTAAATTACCAACACAAGAAGAAAATCCAAAAGGATTATATGGAAGATACATAGTAGAAAAAGTAAACGGTGAACCAATGGACGAAAGAGCTGAATATTTTATTCTAAGATTAGATGAATTTGGTGATCCAATTCATATTGCAGCATGTAGGAAAGCAGCTCTCACTTATGTTAAAGAAATATATAATCATTTACCAGACCTTGCTAATGATTTAGTTAAAAGATATAATTTAGACCTTATTAAGTTTTAATAAAAAAAAAACTTTATGAATTTAAAAAACATTGTAAAATCAAAATTAGATTCAACATTAAAATATATCTTTTCAACTGAAGATAATTTAATTGTTGAATTTTCGTATATTAATAAAGATGATGGTAAAGATATAATTTGTATACCATCACAAACAATGTGTAATATCGGTTGTAAATTTTGTCACACAACAGAATATATTGGTAAAATAAAATGTAGAAATTTATCACATCATGAAATATTATATGGTGTTGAATATATTTTATCTGATTTGAATATCTATAAACAAAATAGAACACTGTTGATCAGCGTAATGGGCTGCGGGGAGCCAATTCTAAACGTTGATAACTTAATAACAACAATGAAATATATGAAAACAAATTTTGAGACAAATGGTATTTCATATGTTAGATTTGCAATTGCAACATCAATACCTAAACACAATGCTGAAGAATTTTTCAAACTAACTTTTAAAATATTTGAGCATAATTTGCCAGTTAAAATACATTTATCCCTTCATTATACAATTGATTTAATTAGAAAAGATTGGATGAAAAAATCATTAGATATAATTCCATCTTTATCCGCAGTTGATTTTTATAAAAAATTAACTGGCAATGCGGTAGAAATACACTATGCACTTATTGATGGTGTCAATGATACAGAACAAGATGCTATTTTATTATCTAATTTTTTAAAAGATAAAAATATGAATGTTAAATTTCTATTTTATAATGAAAAAGAATCTATTGATTATCACGCATCCAATAAGGAAAAAATAAGCATATTTAGGAAATATTTAGATAAATATAATATAAGTCATGAATATTATATACCTCCTGGAATAGATATTGGAAGTTCGTGTGGGATGTTCTTGATGGATACATATTTAGATAATAATGGATTAATTATAAACAAATAAATTAAAATTATGGAAAAAGCAATTGAAGTATTAAAAAATGAGGTTGTTAAATGTAATTATATGGAAAAATTCTTTGAAAATGAATTTCATAAATATACACAAATTACAGCAGATCAATCAGAATTAATGAGACTTAGACGAGAAGAAACTGATTTAATAGAAACAAAAGAATCTTGTCTTTCAGCAATTGATTATTTAAAAACATTAAGATAAATGAATGTAATTTTTAATAAAAAATACACTGATTTTAATACAATTACTGAAAACGATATTGTAAAAACTAAATATGGTATAGGAACTATTGTGGATATTAAAGAATGGAGTGATGATGGTGTTGAATATGCTGAATACTATATTGAAACATATATAGGTAATTATAAATTAACTAGAGGTGAAATTGAATTATTTGTTTAATATATCATAAATATAAGATAGTGGTAATTTAGCAACAGTATCCGCTTGTTTTATATATTGATCATATAGTTCTTTAGATTTATTAATCAATTTCATCGCATTGTCATATTCTTCCTCATTTAAGAAAAATATCATTTCTCCCCAATATTTTTCCCAAGTAGGTTCCCTATGAAGATTTCTACCATTTACAGATAGTATTTCAATTAATTTAAAATCATTATAATAATACAATTTATAACCTTGTGTGTTATAAGAATTTACTATCATTTGTCGCAAAGGTTTTCCGTGAATAATAAATATTCTATCTTTGCTATCTATATTTTCATTAAATCTTTCTATTTTCATATTCTATATATTAATTTTTTATTATAAAAATATTTTATTATATTTAAGCATAAAAAAAGTTAAAAAATAATGTTAGTAATCTGTGAAATATATAAAGAATGTTTTGAAAGACAAAGTGGAATTAATTTTATCTGTGATCATTCAAAACCACATCAAAAATATGAAGATGGTAAATGTGAACAATCCGGTCAGTGTGGGGAATGTAATTCTAAAGCACTTAGAAAAGATAAATTAATAAAACTCAATGAAAACTTCAATAGATGTGATTAATTCAAATTATGATAATGTTTTTATTATTAATAAAGATATAGGAAATAGAGGATACTATATTAAAGGATATAATGATGATAAAAGTGAATATTTTGAATATTTATCTAAGAAACAAATAATAAGATTATTAACAAGATGGACAACAAACGAAAGAATGATAAAGTTAATTACAATACAAATAATGAATGAATAATTGAAAATCTGTATAAAAAATTAAGAAGAATTTTTTCTTTTAAAAAATATTTTCTATATTTACTGAACAATTAAAAAATTTAAAATATGGAACATAAAATATTTAGCATTGAGGTTAATAAATTTCTATTTCTTGGAAATATGGTATTTGGTATATTTTCTATAATATTTATTTCATTATTTCAATTTTGTCACTCAAGTATAATAATACCGATAATTTTAAATATCATACAACTTTTATTTTTATTGGCACAGTTTATCTATCCGAAATTAAAAAATTAATGATTACACACTATTATTATAATGAAATTTACATGGATGTCTTCTACCGCTTGTGTTATTTGTAATAAGCAAATGATAGATGTTAGGGATTTTAATAATCCATCACCTTATCCTATATAGAATTATACACAATTGTTATTAAAAAAAATCACATATATTATTGTTGCAAAAATTGTAATTTAAGTATAGTTATACCAGCTAGAATGAAGCCGAATTTTCTTGATAAATTAAAAATTAAAGCACTTCATAAATCAAGAAAAGATAAATTAAATAAAATTAATGAGAACGTGTAGATATATAAAAAATAATGGCGATTATTCAATACCATTAGAAAAAAATAAAATATATCACTATTTTATTTCTTACCAGATAATGAACTCCACATTATTACAAAAATATAATCATTATTTATATAAATTTGATACAAACGAATTACTTGATATATTTAGTGTTAATGAATTTGATTACTATTTTATTGATATACAAAAAGAAAGAAAACAGAAACTAAAAAATCTTTATGTTAGTAATTTGTGAACAGTATAAAACTTGTGATGAGCGTATAAAACGCACTGATGGTTGCGGTTGCCCTCATAGTAAATCACATAAACATGAATCAGCATGTGATTTAATTTGTTTAAATCAAAAAATAAAAAACCAATTGACAACTTGTACATCACATGTTTTACGAAAAGATAAATTAAAAGAAATTGAAAAAATGTCAAAAAATGAATACACTAAAAAAATATAAAAAAGAAGTTAGAAATTTATTTTTTATCTCAATAGATAAAGATATAGAAAAATGGGAGGAATATTCAGATTATTATAGTCCGAGATATAATAATAATTCAAGATTGAGAATTAATAAAAGAAATGATCCTTTTGAATATCTCGAAATTGAAATTAATTCTTATGATAAAAAAATTTGTGCGTTTAAATGGTTTTTTATTCCACTTGATTTTAAGGTATATCTATATGTCAAAAAATTAAGTAGGCATTTTAAAAATATTAAAAAAGATAAACAAAATGCTAATGATATAAATTTCCTTAAATCTGGAATTGAAAATATTAGAAAAAATTTTATTAAAGAAGTTCGAAATGAAAAATTAAAAAAAATAGAAAAAATAATGAAATAAATGAAAGTAATTTGTATTAAAACATTTACATATCAAAAACAGTTATTTATTAAAAATACAAAATATGAACTTGTTGAATATTATGAATCTAAATTTTTTTATGTATATAATTATAATAATGATTCTTATGCTGTTCCAACATATCAAATTGATAATACATATAAAAATCACTTTATAACATTAAAAGAATTAAGAAAACTTAAATTAGAAAAAATAGATGAAAATAGGTGATAATGTATATTGTATCCGTCCATATATAGATACAGAAGTTCCACGTAGTTTTATACCATATTGCACTAATGGCATTCTTATACACACCACACAAGATAAGCAATATAAAATAAATAACATATTGACTCTGCCAGATAAACGATTAGGATGGCAGATAATTCAGGGCACATTAAAAGATGAAATTTATATTGAAATAAAAAATAATTTTAATGTATTTCAATGGTATGAATTAAAAAGATTTGCTTCCATAAAAGAATATAGAAAATTAAAATTACAAAAACTTAATAGTTTTTAAAAAATATTCCTTATATTTGCAATTATAAATATAAATTAAAAATTATGAAAAAGATAATCTTCGCGTTGTTAATGACATTAGTATTTATGAGTTGCACAGATGCTTTATTGCCAGCTGAGCCAATTCGTACAAAATCACAAAGTTTAAACCAACAAACAACACTTCAAATTGTAAATAATTTAAAACTATATCCGGCAGATGAATTTGTAAATGGCTCATTGTGGGAAGTTGAATTACATTATTTTAATGGTGATAATCTTATAAAAACTGTTGAAATTAATTCAATTTTAACAGGAGATACAATCAATATTGATGTATTGCCAGATTACGAAAAATTGAAAATATCATTTAAATTAGCACCAGAAAAACTTGGTGGTGTAGCAAACTGTAGAAGATTTACAAGAGATTATATTATAATAAATTCTGATACATATATTTACAATTCTGATTCTAATAATAATATTGATATTTTTGGAGTCAATTCAACAATAGGCGTTTGGACTCAAATTGGAAAAATACCTAATATTGCAACAATTACAACCACCTCATTAAATAGTGCAATTGTATCCAAATTAATTCCTGGAATTTATACTTTTAAATATTCTATTGAAAAATCTGTATATGAAATACATGACTTAAGTGAAATAACATTAAGTTTATGAAAGAATTAAAAATTATTTATATAAAAAAAAGAATTTGTTTTTTTATTTAGAAAATTATAACAGCAAATTTAAAATAATAGAATGATTCTAAATTATAAATATTAAGGAAATAGTACCGACTTTTGTTTAAATAAAAACTATTTAAGAAATAAGAAAAGATAATAAATTAAAAAAATAAAAAATGAATATTAAACAAGCATTAAAAAAGAAAAATGTATTGGTCAATGAGATCAAACAAGAATTTGCAAAAATTCAAAATTATAATAGCGTTGAAGTAGGCAATAAACGTGCTTATTCTGCTACAGATGCACTGAAAAAATACTTGGATAAAACTGATGAATTGATTACTCTTAAAACAGCAATCCATTTAGCTAATGCACCAGTATATGGTAAAATATTTAGATTATCTGAATTAAAATCTATTATTAAATTTTTAAATTCTATTAATTGTACTGAAGGTAAAGAAACCAGAAGTTATTCTTCTGTTGAGGCCAGGATAATGGAAGCTGAAATTGGTATTGTTGAAAGAGACAATAAAGTTAAAGCATTTGAAATTGAAATTGACAAGATTCAAGATGAACTAGATTATCATAATGCAACAACTGAATTATAAAAATATAATAAAATGAGTTTCATAATATCATGGATTGGATACTGTTTTATATTTTTTGCAGTATATTTTAACAGAGATAAAGAAAGTAACATTCCTCTTTTTAGCCGGAAATGGATAATAATGATGTTGATAGTAATGTTTGGATTTTTTTAATTGAGACAGGTAAAAAAATTCAACAACAAGAAAAAATAAAAGCGCATATTGAACAGACTAATCCTAAAACAATTGGATCAAGTTTGACAGATAATTCATATTAATTTTCATTAAAAATTTTTTTATTTTTAAAAATTTTGTTATATTTGCATCATAACAAAATTTATAAAAATATGAATGAAGGAGATTTTTTGAGTAACAAAGATGTTATTAAAGCAATAGGTATGGGTGTTGTTTATGCTGTAGCAATTTTTGCTGTGATAATAGGAATAGTTATTATTGCAATAATATAAATATACTGGGAGGGAAGAAGGGAGAACGATTAATTTTATATAACTATGGAAATTATGGTCTGATAATACGATATTGATAAAAAGATCAAGACAATATTCAAGATTCAAAGATTCAAAATTATAAAAAATCAACACTTAAAATTCACCTTTAAAATATAATTTTTCAAACTTCGACCTAACCTTTAAATAATTTAAAATTTAAAAAATTATGAAAATAAAATTACTTAAAAAAGTACGTGAAAAACACGTTGTACGTCAAAAAAATAACAAATATCGTTATACTTGTTATTCTCGTTTTTTTGAAATAGAAACAAATTGGACCACTAATCTTAAAGGTATCATGGAAAAAAGAAGCAAAGAAATTCTTTATCATGCTAGATTATTGGTTGGCAATAAAAGAAAAACTGAAAAACTGAATTAATATTAATTTAACACTAAATATTTGATACTGATAGTAAATAGTGTTATATTTGTAAAGTTATTTTGTAAAATATAAAATAGTAAAAAAGGTAGATAGGAAAGCCGGGAGAGCGGTGTCCTAAGGGTTCACACTAAGAAATCTCTCTAATGGTGTGAGACGCACACACAATATCGATCACGAAAGTGAATAAAAGAATGGTATGTGTGGTTAGCCAGATTCCTGATAAATCCTATCCTATTTAAAATATAAGTAACTTCCAAAAGTGTCAAAATCACTGACGTGGTAAGTAGGTGACGGTAGACTATACGAAGGTTGTGCTAGAGACCAGTCGAAATCCGCACAAACAACTAAATTAGCTAAAGTTGTAGAGTAGTAGAGAGGAAGTTACTTTTTTTTGGTGTTGTTGCTAAAAGTAATAAACTGCTGTGTAGCAAAAAAGTGGAAAGACCTCTGTGTCATGTTCCAGCTTATATAGGTTCAAATCCTTTCAACATCACAGATATGGTTATATAAGAGGAAGGAGTTCTAAATCATTACCTTACTTTTCTTTATGATGTCACTGATTCCCTTTGAGAAAGGAGTTATATATTGAATGCAAATCTCACATTCTTAAAAGACGGAATTGAATATAACGAATAAACCACAAATCTTTGAGCCATATCACTTTATTAAAAAATCCTTGAATTAACAAGGTGCTGATGGGGGAAGTAGAAGTCAATGCACTTGATAACTCTACACGGGGTGCAAAACAGTATGGGCCGTTGCACAAGGTAAATGGTACTATGATTCAAACCATAATAGATCATAGTTAGTAGTCAGTGGAGAAATCCAAATTAAAAAAAAGGTAAATATAAGCATCTGAGCCCGCTACGAAGATGATTGGAAGAACAGAAGATCCTGGAATTTAGAAATATAAGTCGTTCACTTACCTTTCTTTTTAATTTAAAAAAACTTAATGAATGAAAACTGGAGATAAAGTATATTGTATAAAAGATCGCATAGATTCCGATGATCATGGAGTAATCTATAATATTTTTACACTAAAAAATAAATTTTATACAATTCTTAGTCATAATAATAAACTTATTTATACAACAACAGAAAATCAATTCGGACCTGAATATTATATTTGGTGTGCTAATGTCGAGCATAATTATAGTTTCTCTAATTATTTTATAACAGAAAAAGAAAGCCGAAAACAAAAATTACAAAAATTAAATGAGCACAACTTGCATTTGTAAAAAAGACTATCAAATAATAGATAGTTATTATAACTTAGATGTATATTTTAAAAAAGACCAAACTTATGAATACTTAAAATATTATTCCAATATTAATGATAAAAATTATAAAAACTATATGATATTTAAAGACGGCATTAGACAGCCAATTTCATTAGATAAAAAAGTATTTAACCAATATTTTATAGATTTACAAAAACTTAGAAAACTTAAATTACAAAAACTTAAAAATTACAACTAAAGTTTTTAAAGAACATCTTGTAAGTATTGACCCTTTTCTAAAATAATATGCTTGCAATATGTTTGTTTTTTTAGTTCATCAATCCATATATGCCAATGCTTCATAAATGTTCCTATAAAATCATACGGACTATCCCTTTCAATGTATCTGTCCAAATATTCATTTCTTAACTCATTTCTTGGATAAACAAGAGTAATATTAAATCCTTCATTGTGTAGTAATTCCAATCCATCTGGCTCAGTTGAAATAAAAATATAATTTACCATACCAAAATGCTTTTTTATATCTTCAACATATTCTTTTTGTAACCCTTTTTCTTTGTATTTCCAATATTCAATTTCAATTGCCTTTATATCTGTTTTTTCACAAATATAAGTTTTACCAGTACCACAAAAGGCTGCACATAATATTGAAGATGGTTTGTGCTTATTTGCTTTCATATTTATTCAATTTTTCTAATTTTAATTTCCTTAAATATAATACACCAAATACACCACAATTACAACTATAATTTTTTATTAATGAAAAAATTGGGTTATTACATTCATGTGAAATAGAATGTTTACAATCACCACCATTTTTTAAACTCTGCAAACAAGTCATATTTGCTTTACAAATCATTCTCATATTATCCATATTCTTTCCTAGAATATAAAATCTATAACCTTGCTCTCCCATACAACTATTTTTATTGTAAAAAACATATACTGAAGCATCATCTGTTAAATGAGATTTTCCTTCAATAATATATTCATATGATTCTCCTTTATGAAATATTATTTTATCTCTCAAACTAAAACTCTTTAAACAATAAATTATATTTTCGTTCATATTATATTTTCAAATATTTTTTTTAATTTTAGTTTTCTATTATCTGTTAATAAATCTAAATAATAACTACTTATATAATTGTTATTTAGAGTTTTAGATGAACTAGAATAATATCTATTCAATTCAACTATAATATAAGAGTTATGTCTTCCACACGACTGGGCCATATGCGGATCAATACGAATAACAATAAAAAATGGGCACAATTCATTTTTAGATAAAATATTAGAATTATCAAATCTTTCATAAAAAAATTGATTAAGAACAACTCTATCACCTACTTTTAATATTTTCATTTATTTTTTGCAATTTTCGTTTACGTAATTCAGTTTCTGTTATAAAATAATTAGAAAAATCTGACATTCTATTAGGATCAATATTAAAATAACGATTAGTTTTACCTTCACCATAAATAGCAACAATATTATTACTTATAAAATTAATAAAATATACATGATTCTTAATATAGGAATAACTTATATTTTGATAGCCATTAATTATACCAGTAAAATGATAATAATCCTTAATACAATATAATTTATCTCCTACTTTCATTTTCTAATTTTTCTAATTTAAGTTTTCTTATTTCAGAAACTGTAATTCTACAAGTACATTGATCTTTTTTACTAAGTTCAATTAAAAAACAATTATCAACTCCATCTTTTATAATCTCATGGGGTCTTGAATGCTCACAATTTTGAGCATCGGGGCAAATTTTATTACCAACACAAATCACCTTCATTTTTTAAATTTTTTAACCTTTCTAATTTTAATTTCCTCAAATTAACTTCACCACAATATTCAAAATTATTTTCTATCAAATAACTAGAATAACCAGAGTTAGTTATGCTAGAAATAATATTATTCCACCCCCAACCACGGCAAGAGTCTTTAATATTAACTTCATCAAAAATCATATAAATATATTTATATTGTATATGATTTTTTAATAATCTTCTAGAATACAACTCAAAAACACCTAAATATATTAAACTTTCTTTGAGATTACTAACTCTAACCTTCCAATATTTTTTCATTTCTCACTTAATTTTAAAAATCCAACACGACTGAAGACCGTCACACACGTTATCACACAATTTACATCTTTTTTTTTAATAAAAAAACTTTTGTATATTTATCAAATGAAAACAGGTGATAAAATATATAGTATAGAAAATATTATAAATGATGGAGTAATAATTCATAATTTTAATAACCCATATTTTATAAATACCTATACCTACTATACTATATATGAGATAACTAGCAATTTTGATTATTTAACATATTTTAGTGATAAAGAAATTCATAAATATTTTATATCAGAAAAAAAATTGCGAAAATTAAAACTACAAAAAATAAATGAAAGCCGGTAATAAAGTATATTGTATAAAAACTTTAAAAACTTTTAATTATAAATTAAATAATAATGAATTAACACATATAAAAGGTAATCATTATATTATTCATAGCATACGAAAAATAGAATCACCATACATATTATTAATTTTTATAACTACTGAAAATAAAACTTTTTTAGGTTTTTTAATTATTGACAATAACATAGATTCAGAATCAGAATTAAATAAAATAAAACGCGGAAGATATAAATCTTGGGACAATTTTAATGATTATTTTGTATCACAATCACAATACCGAAAGATGAAATTGGAAAAACTAAACTCTATTTAATTTTTTTAATTTCATCTTTCGGTATTCCTTATCAGTATAAAAATAATCATTAAAAAATATATTGTAATATCCATTTTTTTTTAAATCAAAAGAAATAAAATTAGTTCTTTCATTATAAATAATCATGATAGTTTCATCATCATAAGGAAAATATCTATAAGATTTTCCTTCATGAAAAATTTTTATATTATTATTTTTCCAAATATTATAATTAATATCTATTGAATTAAAATCTTTATAACAATATACTTTCATTTTATTAATTTTAATTTTTTTAATTTCATCTTCCTTAACTCACTCTCAGTATAAAAATAATCATTAAAATTTTTCATACCACCCACTATAATTTTTTTATCATTATCTATATCACCTGTATAAAATCTACAACCCTGCTCACCATCACGACCATATTCATTATAAATAACCCATATAAATCTAAAATCATCCCCAGGATCATTTAAATATAAATAAGTATAAAAACTATCTTCTTTAAATAAAACTTTTGGTATAACACGTAACGTGCGCCAAGGAAATTCAAAATTTTTTTTACAAATACATTTATTCATTTAATTTTTCTAATTTTAATTTCCTTAAATTAATATATCCACAATATTGATATCTTTCAGGATATATTTTTTCATAATCTTCCACATTTCCAGAACTATCAACAATCCTATCCCAACCCCATCCATTCGTCCAATGACGATCTAAATCATACTCAATATAAATATATTTATGATATTTCTCATTTTGAATAAATCTATTATTTAATGATAATTCAAAAAATGATTTATCAACATCCAAATATATTAAACTCTCTTCTAAATCATCAACTCTAATCTTCCAATACTTTACCATTCAATTTTTCTAATTTTAATTTCCTCAAATTAACTTCACCACAATATTCAAAATTATTTTTTATCAAATAACTATAATAACTAGAATTAGAATAAATAGTATCAATATTATTCCATCCCCAACCACGACAAGTTTTATCAAATATTGTATCTTCATCAAAAATAATATAAATATATTTATATTGTTGTATAAGTCCATTATTTAATGAAATTTTTATATACGACTGAACAACACCTAAATATATTAAACTTTCTTTGAGATTACTAACTCTAACCTTCCAATATCTTTTCATTTTATCACTTTTTAAAAATCCAACAAAATCCAACACGACTGAAGACCGTCAAATACTTTCCAATTTCTCTAATTTCAATTTCCTTAAATTAATATCACCACAATATTTAAACCCTTGTTCTTGTAAATAATTAATTGAATAATTATTTGCATGTAATGATATTTCTGGTGTTTCTGGATTCCAACACCAACCACCACAAAATGTATCAACATCATCTATATCAAAAACTATATAAATATATTTCAATTTCAAGTACGAAAATGCCCAGTCAAAATTTAATAAAATTTTACGATAATTATAATAAACATTCAAATATATTAAACTCTCTTCTAAATCAACAACTTTAATCCTCCAATATTTTTTCATTTTACCACTTTTTAAAAATCCAACACGACTGAAGACCGTCACACATTATTCAATTTTTCTAATTTCATTTTCCTTAACTCATTCTCAGTATAAAAATAATCATTAAAATTATTTTTTAAAGGCAACTTACTTTGACCTACTATAAATATATCTTTAGGTATATAAAAATTACAACCCTGTTCCCAAGTATTACCACCATATTCATTGTAAATAACCCATATAATATCACACGAAGATGATAAATACTCATAAGTATAATATTTTCCTTTCTGAAATAAAAACTGTGTCCAACACATTTCAAAAATTTCAAAATTTTTATGACAAATACATTTATTACTCATTTAATTTTTCTAATTTTAATTACTTTTCAAAATACAACACGACTGAAGACCGTCACACACTATTCAATTTTTTCAATTTTTCTCTCCTTAATAATTTTAAATTAAACACATTTTTATTACTGTCAAAAAAAATATATTATTAAAATACTCATCGTAATTATATCTTATATTCTCAAATCTTTTGGATAGAGAAGATTCTGTAAATGGTAAATTAGAAACATATATAGGATAAACAACAGGAAAATTAAGATCAAATATTTTTTCACCATCAATCCATTTATATCCTTTATTAAATAACCTAACCTGAAGCCTAATAAACTCTTCATTACTATATGCAACTTCTATAAAATATGACTTAACAATATATGGCAACATAATATTAATTATTTAAATTTTCTAATTTTTTTAATTTCTCACTCCTTAAATATATAACACTACAATTACACTTAGGATAAGCACCATTCATATCTACATTCATGTGGAATAGAGTGCTCACACCACATATAGTGAATATAAGATTTATTATCATCTTTTAAATAATAACTTAGTGAACAATTTTTATATCCTTTACAAATTACTTTCATTAATTTTCTCCAATTTTAATTTCCTTTCCTCACAAATAGTTATAAACCGTTCATTAAACATGATTTTATCATATGTTAGTGTTAATATAGAACTATTAACACCAGAAAATATATGATCATAAACAATATACTTTTCACCTATAATATTACAATTATATATTTCATCAATAGTAAGACCCCAAATATCATCTACAAACACTTCTTTATATTTAACCTTAAACATTATTCAACTTTTCTTTAACTTTTCTAATTTTAACATTCTTAACTCTTTTAATGAAATAAAATAATCTGAAAATTTATCCATAATAAATTCTGCATCATAATTTATTTTTTCATCTGGTTCTATCCAAAACCTTAATCCAGTCGAATCAAATCCACCATGAGAATTATAAACAACCCAAACAGTTTCAGTTTCTTTAAAACCACTTGTATTATTTTCATCATAAACATTATAATATCTCCCATTATAAAATATTTTACAACAATTTTTATTATAATAATCTTTTTTACAATAATATTTTTCTTCTTCTTTCATTCAAATGACAAATTAATCTTCTCCAATTTTAACTTCCTAATTTCTTTTATATTTATGCATTCAACAAATCTTTTTACACTAAAACAATGAGTTGAACAACAACTACTTGAATAATTATGAACATTTTTATGACAACATAAATTATTATCACACTTTAAATGAGAATCACAAACTACTTTCATTAATTTTTTTTAATTTTAATTTCCTAATCTCACTATCCGATAAAAAATATTCATAATAATAATGATAACCATCTGAACCATCTGAATTATAGTTGTGAATAATACTATTATCAAATATATACCAATGTGAACCTCCATACTCTATAAAAATTTTATCACCAATAATATCTTTTATTTTACATCTTTCACCCTTCTTAATATTAGAACAATTCTTTTTACAATAAACTATATCACCTACTTTCATTAATCTTTTCTAATTTTAATTTCCTTAACTTTTTTCAGAACAAAAAAACTTTTCATATTTTTCAATAGGAAAATAATGCCGATCCCAATTATCATCAATTATAATATAATCCCTATGAGTTACACTAATAATAAAATACCATTTATCAACAGTAGTTGTAATATCATTAGTATCATTCATTATACAAGACTTATGACAATATAACTTATCACCATTTTTTAATAATTCATTTTCCATTAATCTTATCTGGGATATTATCATACACATGACCATATCGCAATAAGTTAGATTTAATTACTCTATTGAGGCTCAACCTCATTATAAACTACTTTCATTAATTTTTTTCAATTTCAATTTTCTATACTCCTTTAACGTAATATAACAACTCCAATCCGATACTAAATAACGACCACCATCAGAATAAATCATAGGAAAATTTATTCCATTACGTAAACTAATCATTATAACTTCATATAACTTATCAATATTATTTTTAGTAATAATATCACCTTGTGAGCTAATCATTATACCTTTTGTTTCATCAATATTTTTAATACATACTATTTTATCACCAGACTTAAACGGACATTTCATCTTTATTAATTTATTTCACCAACAAATTACTCAAATTTTTTCCAAAAAAAAATTTCAGTTTTTAAATATCACACATTAAAGTATAATATAAGGCAAAATATAAGAAAAGTTCAAAAAAAAAACGTGGACACAAACTATATAAAATAAAAAAATTCCTGGGAAATTTACTCAAATTTTTCCCAAAAAAAATTTTTCACTTTTTATAAATGAGAATTATTATCTGTAAAAAAAGTAATATACCTTTTTACCAAGAAATTATAAGAAAATTCTCAACATCAGCGGATTTTTTTGTGGCAGCCCTATACACCTATACACCTATCTACATATCGCAAGTCGTTATACCTTTACACCACGGAGGCTTTACTAAAAAACTTACACTTTCTTTCGACAACTTTGTTCATGAAATTTTTGAAAACTTTTCCTAGGAAAATTCATGAACAAAGTTAAATATTTTTTGAAAAGATTTCTTACAAACTTTAATAGAGAAGATCCTTGACACTCTCTCATAAAAGTTTACAAGAATATTAAGCAATAAGTTTAAATAGATATAAGATATGTCCCATGCTAATAGGTACTATACCCAGCCAAGTAGGTGGCTGGGTACCCAGCCCAGTAGGTGATGAATAGTCTCAGTGTAGGTATTATTAAATAACAATACTAAATTAATTATTATATTAATGAGTATAGAGTATAAGTGTAGAGTCTTAAATTATTTATATATATTATATGGGAAGAATTTATATACCACCAAAGATTACTACAGATATATATGGTAGACCTAATGTAGTCTCTAGGACTAATGTAGAGTTTAATCACCTCATAGGTGTACGAGTAAGCGATATAATATTATTTGATGAGAGTACTGAGGATATATCTGAGTCAGGCGCGCTCATACTACCACGGCAGTATAGTATATTTATTGGTACTAAGGATGGTGAGTTACAATATAAACCTTATGAATATAATGCGTATCGTATCGTTGTATCCACGTATAAAGGTGTCATTATCTCCATTGATTCTATTGGATAATATATCAAATGTCAGTACAGTGTCACGTCCGTGTCAGTACAGTGTCACGTCCGTGTCAGTACAGTGTCACGTCCATGTCAGCACAGTGTCAGTACAGTGTCACGTCCGTGTCAGCACAGTGTCACATTACCAACGTTTTTTACTTCTTTTAGGTAGGTGTTTGCGGTATTTATCGCCCCATATATCTAGCATATAACAGTGGTACTTATATATTTTGTATGGTGGATATAGTCCATATAGTATATAGAAGTCGTAGAGCCATCTGAGTTTACTTATTATCCATTTCATCGTTAATCTTATTGATTGATGATCTATGAAACAATGTTGTATTATACTCGCAGGTTATGTTAGCTTTAGGACAAAGTTTACATATTGATTTGGTGTCGGTGCTTAGTTGGGCTTCTATATATTTATTAAATGGATCGCTTGTGATCATTGCTTCTTTTCTACAATCACATTTTTCAGATGATATATCAGCAAGAACTATATCACCAGGTTTGAGAGATTTGAACCAATTGTCGTGTTTATCTTTTTCTTTAAGATTATATATAAGCATAATAATGAAGCCAATAAACATCGCAATACAAAAGTATCCTAGCACATATCCAATAAATTCTTCCATTGTTTTTATTTTTTTATAGTTTGAATATATAGACTTGTTTAAAAAAAAGAAAGCCTCTCAAATCGTCTTTGAGAGGCTTTCTACAGAAATTTAAGGACAGCCGATTGTATCTGCAGCTTTGGCTTTTATGCCCAATGAACCGTAGTTCATTTTTCTGAGTTTTATTAGTCAACTACTCTCGACTTAGTTCTTACAGAATTAACAACTTTCTTTTTGTGTAAGCCTAATGTGAAGTTTAATAAGGACTTCAAAACCTAAGATTTTTATGTTAAAATCTTCTTAAAACAAGTGTTTATACATGATACACTTTCATGGTGGTGCTTGGTGTCCCACGATACCGCAAAGTTTTTTATAAACTTTTATATAAAACATCCAAGTTCTTCTAGGAATACCTGGCGGAAGCCTTGATAGAGTGGTTTTACAACCATCTGTCGTCACAATTATCGGGTGTGTACCTATTATCATTGTAGATGATAAGTCTATCACTTTTAGTAAAGTGCAACCAATTAGAATCTTGCCAATTACATCTGTTTTTCTGAAAAAAACTTAGAAAAAAACATTCAGTTATTTAAGTAATACTGAACAGAAGAACTCATGATTTTATTTCTCCACAATAGTTTCCGTCGAATCTATGTTGTTCCGGAGAACCTCAATCATAATACTTGTAGTGTCGCTTTTAAAAAAGGTTTAACTTTTTTGACACTTTTTTTTAAGATTTGAAAGAATAATTTAAGTCTCTGTCTGACAATAATTATTTTTCGCGCGATCAGAATTTTTAACTTTCAATCTTTTTCGACTTTTTGCCGGAGTCCGGCATATAAATAAACATTTAGTACGAGTAGTGTTGAACTAACTTATGACTTGAAGGAGTCTTGCTGATTCTTCTTAAACTAATGTCCTGTCGTTTTAGCTTTTTGTTCGCTGTATTGCGATGCTAACTGAATGTTCTAATGTAGTCCACTGAGGTCTTGAACCTCAGAACTTATCTTCGATAGTCGAAGATTGTTCCCTTAAACTAATTGGACTATTTTAATGTCTTACCGTATTTCAGCTTTTGAACCGTTCCTTGTTCAATCTCTTTTAGAGATGCAATTTAACATTAGATTAAACCATTTAATGTTAAAGCGGATAGGGTTTACCTTATTTGACAATAATCTTTCCGTATTTCAGCCTTTGAACCTTGTTCAATCTCTTTTAGAGATGCTATCTTTATATCTATGTAATCCATTGAGATATAAGAGCGGGTAGGGTTGACCTACTTGATTTGATATACTCGTGTATAATTTCGTAAAATCAGGGCGGGTAGGATTGACCTACTTGACTAAGGTTATATTTTTGTCTTTCCGTATTTCAGTCATTTGACTAAGTTTACCCATTCCAGATTAAATCTGGGAGCCATTGGTAACTGTTGTTCAATCTCTTTTGAGTGACAATCTAATGTCAGTTTAAACCATTTGATATTAGATCGGGTAGGGTTGACCTACTTGACACCTTTTTTTATTGTCTTTCCGTATTTCAGCATTGTTTATCTCTATTGAGATGCACCCTGATTGTGTAATGGTGTAGAACAATAGTTCTATTTTATTTCTCACTGTGAGAAAAACCATCTTATATTTTGTAAAAGAGAGTTATGTATTTAAGTATCCATATAATGGGTAAATACAAGTACTGCGGATTGCGTCCTTACATGCTCCTGACTGAGCTATTCTCTCTAATATTTTAATTTCTTAATAATGTCTATGAACTTGTTTGCTTTTTGATGATACAAAGATAAACCTTATTTTTGACACCACCAAATCTTTTTTTACTTTTTTTCATTTTAATTTTCAGACTCTAATAAACAGAGTATGTTACCCTTTTTCAAGTTAACTTTCAAGTTCTTCAGGTCATGTCCAACGATCTGAAGATTTGAAATTTACTCTGTCTATTAAAAGTTTAATTTCTTAAAAACTCAAAAATGTAGATGAACTCGTTTTAATTTGATAGTACAAAGATAGACCTTTGTTTTGATTCTACCAAATATTTTAATGATTATTTTTCAAAAAAATTATATATTACTAAGACTCAGTTTAAAAATAAACACCCGGGAGAAAACAATACTTTTTTTTAAAATGACACCCCTATATATACCCATAGTGTGTCGATTTTATGATAAAAAATATTGTGTCCACACAATATTTTAAGATTTGCGCCATTTACGAAATTCCCAATATGACATTCTCTTTAAATCTTCAATAGTAATTTCTTTTGGATTATTGGCACTTTTTAAATCTTCAACTCTTTTGCTAAGTGACTTATTAAGTTCTTCTATTTCTTTAATTGCTTCATCAGTAGTAATATACCTCACCTCATAAAAATAGTTAGAGCATTTAGTTGCATAAGTATATTTTTCTTCTATTTTTTGTTTAAAGTCTCTTAATTCATTGTATTTTTCAACATCTAATAATACTGTATTCTTTCTTTTCAATATATTTAATATTTATTTATTTATTTATTTAAAATAAAGAACCACCCAACTTGAATCATTTGATCTTAATGTCCATTTATTGTGGGTGGTTCTAAACAAGTCTGTTTTAATTTGTTTCCTTGTAGTCAGGTTTCCTTATACAGTTTCCTAATAGATTGCGGATATTTCTTGACATGTCCAATGGCGAATTATACAATCTCTATTTACAGATGCCATCCTGTAATCCGATGCATAATAGATATAGATTATTAATCAAAAAATGTTTAATATTTTTTTGGGGGAGCCCGTAATTTAGAATCATTCTAAATTA
>Ga0302271_10001412_pt1 | contig 23075 bp, 21 predicted proteins | sample III_Bog_N1_1_FD_198767 | JGI IMG/M metagenome (GOLD analysis project Ga0302271, IMG submission 198767) | Peat permafrost microbial communities from Stordalen Mire near Abisko, Sweden - III_Bog_N1_1 | ecosystem: Environmental > Terrestrial > Soil > Wetlands > Peat | place: Sweden: Abisko... | reverse complement strand
AACTGAAAATTGCAATTCAAAAAAGCGGTCGTCTAAGCGAAAATTCTAAAAAACTGCTCGAGGAATGTGGAATAAAATTTTCCAACGGAATAAGCGTCCTTAAAACTACAGCCCGCAACTTCCCTGTAGAACTTCTCTTCCTCAGGGACGATGATATCCCGCAATATGTGGAGCAGCAAGTAGCTGACATAGGCATCCTGGGGGAAAATATGGTATTCGAAAAAAACAAGGATGTTACGATCGTCGAACAACTGGGATTTGCACAATGCCGCCTCAGTCTCGCCATTCCGAAAGAAGAAAAATATGAGGGTTTAGGATATTTCATGAATAAGAAAATCGCTACAAGTTACCCGCATATTCTGACCAGGTTTCTAAATGATAATAAGCTGACAGCTGAGATTGAAGAGATCAGCGGAAGTGTGGAAATAGCTCCGGGTATCGGCCTTGCCAATGCAGTTTGTGATATAGTTAGTTCAGGCAGTACACTTCTTACCAATGGTTTGCATGAGGTCGAAACGATCCTTAAAAGTCAGGCAGTCATTATTGGAAACAGAAACCTGAGTTCGGAGAAACAGGAAATTTTGAATAACCTCCTTTTCAGGATACGCGCAGTGAAAAACGCAAAGGAGAATAAATATATTCTGTTGAATACACCACAGTCGGCTATTGCAAATATTTGCAGTATCCTTCCTGGAATGAAAAGCCCAACAATTGTCCCCCTCGTTGAAAAAGGATGGTTCAGCCTTCATTCTGTAGTCAAAGAAGATGAATTCTGGGAAAGAATTGACCAGCTCAAAGCTGCCGGTGCTGAAGGAATCCTTGTTATCCCAATTGAAAAAATGATACTCTGATGAAAAAAATAATACTTCCCTCACAAGATCGCTGGGATGAGTTATCCAAACGCCCTGGATTACCGGGGAATGACTTGTTGAATCTGGTAATGGGAATAATAGATAGAGTAAAGACGGAAGGAGATACCGCAATTAATTATTATTCAACAAAATATGACCAGGCTCCTTCCGGAGATCTAAGAGTAACCCAGGATGAGATAAAAGAAGCGGAGTATCAAATTCCGGACTTACTTAAAAACGCAATTAATATAGCGAAAGAGAATATTGAGAAATTTCATAGTGCCCAGCTTCAAAATGAAACAGTAATTGAAACAACACCAGGGGTAAAGTGCTGGAGAAAAAATATTCCTATTGAAAAGGTTGGGCTGTATATTCCCGGAGGCAGCGCTCCCCTGTTCTCAACCCTTCTTATGCTTGGAATTCCGGCAAAACTGGCCGGTTGTCAGGAAATAATTGTTTGTACACCTAAGGGTAAGGATGGAAAAGTAAATCCTTTGATTCTATATACCGCGAAACTAATAGGGATCACTGAGATCTTCAAAACCGGAGGTGCACAGGCTATAGCGGCTATGGCATATGGCACCCAAACTATTCCGAGGGTTTACAAAATATTCGGTCCGGGAAACCAGTATGTCACAAAAGCGAAAGAGATTATTCAACAGTATGGTATAGCTATTGATCTGCCTGCAGGACCCAGTGAAGTTCTTGTTATAGCAGATAAAAAAGCGGATCCTGAATTTATAGCTTCCGATCTGCTTTCTCAGGCTGAACATGGACCTGATAGTCAGGTGATTATGCTTACCGATAATGAGGAATTGGTTAAAAGGGTGGAATCTGAGGTTAACCGACAGGTGACATTATTGCCAAGAAAAGATATCGCACTGAAGGCATTGGAAAACAGTAAACTGATCTTGCTGTCAACCATACCTGATTGTATTGCATTCAGCAACATGTATGCCCCTGAACATCTGATCATTAATGTAGCTGATCCAGGTTCGGTAGCAGATAAAATAAAAAATGCAGGAAGTGTTTTTCTTGGCAGATTCAGCTGTGAAAGCGCCGGTGATTATGCTTCGGGCACAAATCATACGCTTCCCACCAATGGCTATGCAAAGAACTATAGTGGTGTGTCATGTGATAGTTTTCTAAAGAAAATAACCTTCCAGGAATTGACTGCAGATGGAATCAGAAGCCTTGGTCCGGTAATAGAACTCATGGCTGAAGCTGAATCATTAACCGGACACAAAGCTGCTGTAAGTGTCCGCCTTAAAACTCTAAGGTATGTTTGATCTCAATAAGATTGTGAGGGAAAATGTGAAAAACCTCACACCGTATTCAAGTGCCAGGGACGAATTCACAGGCAAAACGGGCATCTTTATGGATGCAAATGAAAATCCGTATGGCAACCTTAACCGTTATCCTGATCCATACCAGAGAGAACTTAAATCATCAATATCAAAAATCAAAGGAGTTGATGAGGACAAGATATTCATTGGAAACGGAAGTGACGAGATTATTGATCTCTGCTACAGGATATTCTGCAACCCGGGTATTGATAAAGTATTGACCTTCACTCCTACTTATGGAATGTATGATGTATCGGCGGCGGTAAATGATGTAAAAACCATTAAAGTCGCATTAACTAAAAATTTTCAGCTGGATCTGGAAAAAACCAAACTGCTGTTTTCTGACAGTAACCTTAAGCTGATCTTCATCTGTTCGCCTAATAATCCAACTTCAAACGCTATGAATTACAGCGATATTGAAGATATTCTTGGAATATTCCATGGCATTGTGGTAATTGACGAAGCTTACATCGATTTCAGTGAAAAACCCTCATTCCTCAGTCTCGTTAACAGATATCCCAATTTAGTTGTGATGCATACTTTCAGTAAAGCCTTCGGACTTGCTGCTGCAAGGGTCGGAATGGCATTTTCCAACCCAGATATTATAAAATATTTCAATAAGGTGAAACCACCATATAATGTGAGCACTATCAATCAGAAAGCCGTTTTGAATAAACTTAAAAATATGCAGGCTGTTAAAAGCCAGGTTATCAGGATTAAAAAGGAGAGGGAAAGACTTTCGGCAATTCTGCCTGAAATTAAAGTAGTTGAGATGGTATATCCTTCTGATGCTAATTTCCTTCTTGTAAAAGTTAAGAATGCAAATGATATATATAACAGGCTGGTAACCATGAATATAATTGTCAGAAACCGTAATGCGGTAATTGGTAACTGCCTGAGGATTACAATAGGCAAAAGATCTGAAAATGATAAGTTGATAGATGCTTTTAATGAAATTGCCAAAATCTAACCATCCTTTGTGATCCTTAGTGTAATCCTTAGTGTACCTTTACAAAAGAATATTATTAAATGAAGAAAGTACTTTTTATAGACAGGGATGGAACAATTATAGAAGAACCTGCAGATGAGCAGGTTGATACATTCGAGAAGATGACATTCCTTCCAGGAGCAATTACAAATCTGTCAAAAATAGCAAAAGAAACTGATTTTGAGCTTGTTATGGTAACAAATCAAGATGGTCTTGGGTCGTCCTCCTATCCTGAAGATTCCTTCTGGCCTGTTCAGAACAAGGTTCTTGAGATTCTCAGAGGGGAAGGTGTTACATTTAAAGAAATATTCATTGACAAATCTTTCCCTTCCCAAAATGCACCAACCCGTAAACCCGGGACTGCCATGCTCGTTAATTATCTTGCGGGTGGTATCGATCTCGATTCATCATACGTTATTGGTGACAGGCTGACTGATATACAACTTGCAAAAAACCTTGGATGCAAAGCAATTTATATCCATGATGAAAAAGACCCCGGAGCGGAACTAACAACAAAAAGCTGGTATGATATATACAGCTTCCTCAAAAAAAACCCACGCACCGCAGAGGTTAGCAGAAAAACAAATGAGACCGATATTCATATATCACTAAACCTTGATGGGTCAGGGATGAGTTCAATTCAGACAGGAGTTGGCTTCTTCGATCATATGTTGGAGCAAATCGCACGTCATGCAAATGTGGATCTTAACATCAGGGTTAGAGGCGACCTTCATATTGATGAGCATCACACTATCGAAGACGTTGCAATTTCCCTGGGTGAGGCAGTGTTAAGTGCACTTGGAGGAAAAAAAGGAATTGAGAGATACAGTTTCGTACTGCCTATGGATGATTGCCTGGCGCAGGTGGCACTGGATTTCGGTGGAAGGCCATGGCTTGTATGGAATGTGGAATTTACCCGGGAGAAAATCGGAGAGGTTCCTACAGAGTTGTTTTTCCATTTTTTCAAGTCATTCAGCGACAACGCTAAATGCAATCTTAATATAACTGCAGAAGGACAAAATGAACATCACAAGATCGAAGCAATCTTTAAAGCTTTTGCAAAAGCAATTAAACTGGCTGTTAAGCAAACCGATAACTTTAAATTACCATCTACCAAGGGAACTTTATGATAGCTATATTAAAATATAATGCAGGAAATATAAAATCGGTACAGAATGCTCTCAACCGTCTGGGTTATAAGAGTACTATAACTGATGATCCTGATGAATTATTAAATGCCGATAAAGTAATCTTTCCAGGTGTCGGTGAGGCAAGTACCGCAATAAATTATCTTAAGGAACGAGGCCTTGACAGGATTATTACTGGTCTGAAACAACCTGTGCTGGGTATTTGCCTGGGATTACAGCTTATGTGCAGTCATACGGAGGAAGGTGACACAAAATGCCTGGGCATATTCGATACAGAAGTAAAATTATTTCCACCCGTCGATAAGATACCTCACATGGGATGGAACAACTTTCTGAGTTTAAAAGGAAATCTTTTCAGGGGAATTTCGTTTAGTGATGATCTTTACTATGTTCATAGTTATTATGCAGAGATCTCATCCAATACAATAGCGACCTGTGAGTATATACTTCCATTCAGTGCAGCTATGCAGAAGGGCAATTTTTATGCTACTCAGTTTCATCCTGAAAAATCTGCAGTAACCGGTGAAAAAATTCTGAAAAACTTCCTGGAACTATGAGGATAATTATTGCTATTGACATCATGGGCGGGAAATGCGTACGTCTCACGAGAGGGGATTTCAGCACAAAAAAAGTTTATAATGAAGATCCTCTTGAGGTTGCCCTGGAGATACAGGATAAAGGCATAAAATATATACATCTTGTAGATCTTGATGGTGCCAGAAATAAAAAGATTGAAAATATCAAAGTTCTTGAAAAACTCGCATGGAAGACTAAACTGAAAATTGACTTTGGTGGCGGCTTAAGATCGTACGAAGATATGCTGACAGTATTCAATGCCGGAGCACGACAGGTTACCGCAGGAAGTATAGCAGTCACGGATCCTGATATGTTCATAGAATGGCTTGCTAAGCTGGGACAGGAAAAATTAATACTCGGGGCTGATTGCATCGACAGGAAAGTATCTATAGGAGGGTGGCTCAATAGTACCGATAAAGAAATTATTGATTTCATATCCGACTATAAATCAAAGGGTATAAAATATGCAATTTGTACTGACATAAAAAAAGATGGTATGCTTCAGGGACCCTCAACAAAACTTTATAAGGATATCCTTAATGCCGTAAAAATCAAACTAATAGCGAGCGGAGGCATCTCATCTCTCAAAGATATTGAGGATGTGGAGAATGCTGGTTGCGAAGGCGTTATTATCGGTAAAGCTATTTATGAAGGGAAAATCGCGTTAAATGAATTAGGAAAACTATGCTGAAAAGAAGAATAATCCCGTGCCTCGATATTAAGGATGGGAGAACTGTTAAAGGGGTGAATTTCATCAATCTTGTAGATGCAGGTGATCCGGTTGAACTTGCAAAAATTTATATAAATCAAGGTGCAGATGAACTCGTGTTTCTTGATATTACCGCAACTATTGAAAACAGAAAAGCACTTGCGGGACTAGTTGAAAGAATTGCTGCTGAAATAAATATACCATTCACTGTAGGTGGTGGAATCGACGATATAAAGGATGTATCTGTTTTGATTAAAGCGGGAGCTGATAAAGTAACTGTAAATTCTTCTGCTGTTAGAAGGCCGGAATTGATTTCTGAGATCGCTGCAGAATTCGGAAGTCAGTGTGTAGTTGTTGCGATCGACACCAAACTCATTGATAAAGAATGGATTGTAGTTGTGGACGGGGGCCGTACTGTAACAGAATTCAAAACAATCAGCTGGGCCCGAAGGGCGGAAGAACTCGGTGCCGGGGAAATCATGCTCACGTCAATGAACTCCGACGGAACAAAAACTGGTTTCTCACTCGATATTACAGGTAAGGTAAGCAAAATTGTGAATATCCCCGTTATTGCCTCCGGAGGAGCCGGGGCAATGGAACATTTCCGGGATGTCTTTTTTAATACCGAATGCAGTGCTGCGCTCGCCGCAAGTATTTTTCACTTCGGAGAGATCGATATCAGTGAATTGAAGAAATACCTGAAGCATGAAGGAATTTCAATAAGATAGATATGGGAGAAATAGATTTTTCAAAAGGCAATGGCCTGGTACCTGTCGTTATCCAGGATTATAACACCCTTCAGGTATTAATGGTGGGCTACATGAATGCTGAAGCTTATGCAAAAACTGCAAAAGAAAAAAAAGTAACTTTTTTCAGCAGGAGTAAAAACAGGTTGTGGACTAAGGGTGAGTCTTCAGGAAATTATCTGGATGTTGTTGAGATTAAATTTGATTGCGATAGTGACTCAGTCCTCATTAAAGCAATTCCTGCAGGACCTACATGTCATACAGGAAGCACATCATGTTTTGGTGAAGAGACTCCAAAGGGATTTGTTTATAAACTGGAAGATATTATAAATAAAAGGATTACTGACAATACAGAGGGATCTTACACAAACAAGCTTTATAAGAATGGAATAAACAAAGTCGCTCAAAAGGTTGGAGAAGAGGCAGTTGAGCTTGTCATTGAAGCTAAGGACAACAATATCGATCTTTTTAAAAATGAAGCCGCCGACCTTATTTATCATTTTCTGATTCTGCTGAAAGCAAAAGGAGTCAGGCTTGAGAATATTGAGGAGATACTAAAGGAACGGCATTTAAAAGCATAGATTCAAATCATATTATCTGAGACTGAGCTAGTATACATCATTTTACTCTAGCTCAGCGTATTAACCAGCATTATGGCATAGCTGTCAACCTAAGGAGTTAAAAAGTGTAGTCTTTTGAGTTCTCCCCTCCTTTTGAAGCTAATCTTTATAACATTTTTTTATGGCTCTGAAAGAGCCAAATATGAATAACCTCCGGCGTCAGCCGGAGGTTAAGGTAACATACAAAAGCTTCCGCTCTGAAGGAGCTGAATATGAAATATAAAGAAAAATCTATTCTTCTGGTTTTATTCCTGCCTCAAGAAGAATCATTCTATATTCTTCCTCAAATGTCATTTTTTTATGATGCTCAGGTTGAGTCTTAATATACTCAATAAGCCTGTTTAAATCTGAATAGGAACAGGTAAGCGAGCCATATCCATCTGCCCCACCAGGGCTGGGCGTGAGTTCAAAAAAAGTGGTCTTCTTAATTTCATAGGGTTACCGCTATGAGGGATGTAATGCAAAAAGCTATTAATTTCACAGACGGAATTTATAAAATGTAATAATTTTTAACATAACATGCAGTTTTTCTGAAATTCTGATTGCTTTTTTTAAAAATTCAATTACTTTTGTAAGGTAATACAGCGACAAAATGAATATCGTGTACAAAATTTTTACTTCTTTCTATTATTTCTATTTTTATTTTAAAGAGAGATAGAGGGATTTTTGTATACAGATAATTTAATTATATGAATCAAGGGTCCCTCAGAGGGGCCCTTGCTGTTTTAATACCACAGAGAATATGAAGATTGCAATACAAGGAGAGACAGGATGCTTTCACGAGGTTGCCGCCAGGCAATACTTCAATTATGATGAAATTGAAATTGTTCCATGCTCAACTTTCGATCTGGAACTCAATATTTTAAGAGGAGGCGAGGCTGATTTTGCAGTAATGGCAATTGAAAATGCAAGATCAGGCAGTATACTTTATAACTATACTCTTCTAAGAGAATCCGGATTGAAAATCCTTGGAGAGCATAATCTTCGTATCAAACAGAATCTGATGGCCTTGCCTAATCAGAAAATCACCGATATTAAGGAAATAAGGACACACCCGGTTGCTATTGCTCAATGCATGACTTTTCTTAACCAGTTTCCTAACATTACCCTGATTGAAAGCGATGATACAGCAGGAAGTGCAAAACAGATCAGCGAGACAAAAGCAAAAGGTGTTGCCGCAATAGCTCCATCACATGCCGCCGAGATATATGGCCTGGAAATTCTCGCACCGGGAATCGAGACTTATAAACAAAATTATACCCGTTTCCTCGTAGTAGGTGATGAGCAAAAAGGCAATACGAGGGGAAATAAAGTCTCAATTTGTTTTTCAACAGGACATAAACCGGGATCTCTTGCAAAAGTTCTTGTCAAACTTGCTGAACTGGAGATAAACCTGTCGAAAATTCAATCAGTCCCAAGGCTTAATGGAGAATGGGAATATATGTTTTATCTTGACCTTGAATTGAATAAAAATACTAAATCCGATATTATCAGAAGGGTTCTGGATAAATATACCAGTAACCTCGAAATACTCGGTGTTTACTTTAAAGGAGACATGCTATATGATAGTTAAACCAGCTGACCGCACTGGAAATGTGCAGGAATACTATTTTTCACAAAAACTAGCTCAGATCGACAGGATGAGAAGAGATGGTTCTGATGTTATTAATCTTGGAATTGGAAGTCCCGACCAGGCACCGTCTGAAAATACCATTGAGGCACTGACATCGGAAGCCAGAAAACCTGGTTCCCATGGTTATCAGAGCTATTCCGGAATTCCGGCTCTCAGGAAGGCGTTTTCAGAATGGTATCAAAAATATTTCCATGTTAACCTGAGTCCTGAAAATGAAATCCTGCTTCTAATGGGCAGTAAGGAAGGTATAATGCATATCTCCATGGCATTTGTTAATCCAGGTGATGAAGTTCTTATACCCGATCCCGGCTATCCGACATATTCATCAGTAACAAACCTTGTCGGAGGCATCGTTAGGAAATATGATCTTAAAGATACGAATGGATGGTTTCCTGATCTTCAGTCTCTTGAGAAAACCGATCTGAGCAAGGTTAAAATAATGTGGGTCAATTATCCAAACATGCCAACCGGAGCTTCTGCCTCTACAGCATTATTTGAAAAGCTCGTTGCTTTTTGCAGAAAACATCACATACTTCTGGTAAATGATAATCCATACAGCTTCATTTTAAATAATAAATATATAAGCGTGTTGGCAGTCGAAGGAGCGAAAGAAGTTGCGCTTGAACTTAATTCGCTGAGCAAATCACATAATATGGCAGGGTGGCGTATAGGCATGGTGGCCGGCCAACATGATTATATCAAGACTATCCTGAAGGTAAAAAGCAACATGGATTCAGGGATGTTCCTGGGCATGCAGATGGCTGCAATTGAGGCAATTAATAATCCGGAAACATGGTACGAAACTGTGAACGGTGTGTATAAAAGAAGAAGAAAAATTGTGGAAGAAATAATGGATCTGCTCAATTGCCGGTATGACAAATCACAGGTTGGTTTGTTTATCTGGGGCCGCATTCCTGATGATATTCCCGACTGTGAGAGGTATATAGAGGAAATATTGCAGAAAAGCCTGGTTTTCATTACACCCGGATTCATATTTGGCGACAATGGGAAACGGTATATACGTATTTCCTTATGTGCCACTGAAAACAGACTTCAGGAAGCAAAGGAAAGGCTTATGAAAATTTAGGAATAGCCAAAGGAAGAAGACGGAAGTCAGAAGTCGAAGTCAAGAAAGGAATTATACTTCGGACTTTAATTAAAATTTAAAACAGATAAAAATATTATACATGACAGTAGCAGTAATTGGAATAGGACTTATTGGCGGGTCATTAATGGTCGATCTCCGCAAAAGAGGATTTGCGGATAGGATAATCGGTGTTGACACCAATATGCATCACAAGAACATTGCACAACTTTGCGGATTGATTGATGAACATGATAGTCTGGAAAATGCAATTGAAAAAAGTGATTTTATAATCCTCTCCTCCCCGGTAAATGCCAACTGTAATATGTTGCCGGGTATTCTTGACGTGATTGCCGGGACTTCGAAAATTGTTACGGATATGGGGTCTACAAAAGCAAGTATAGCAAGAGCCTCAGTTGGCCATCCTGCAAGAGGAAGATATGTTGCGGTGCATCCGATGGCAGGTACCGAATACTCCGGTCCACTGGCTGCAATCGGAAAACTATTTGACTACAAGAATGCCATAATCTGCGATAAGGAACTTAGCGATCAGGATGCCCTTGCATCAGTTGAAAAGATGCTCGATCTTTTGAATATGCACAAAGTGTACATGAATTCGAGCGATCATGATATTCATGTTGCCTACATTTCTCATATATCTCATATTACTTCCTTTTCACTCGCTTTAAGTGTACTCGAAAAGGAACAACAGGAACAAAATATACTTACTCTTGCAGGTGGCGGGTTTGAAAGCACAGTCCGGCTTGCGAAGAGTAACGGAGAGACCTGGGCTCCGATCTTCGTTGAAAATTCACAATACATTCTTGAAGTCATTGATACCTATATAGAAAAAATGAACTCCTTCAGAAAAATGATCTCAGAAAAGGATATGGAGGGACTAAAAGGTCTGATGGAAGAAGCGAACAAAATAAGAAAGATTCTGAATTAAAATGAAATTAAATATACCGCAACAATGGAAGCAAAATTAAACAACATTCTGATAAAAGACTGGAAAGGTCATAAAGGCAGACCCTTTCTGATTGCCGGTCCGTGCAGCGCTGAAACTGAGGAACAGGTTATGGCTACTGCAACCCAGCTTGCTAAGTTAAAAGAGGTAAGCGTCTACCGTGCCGGGATATGGAAACCCAGGACCCGTCCGAATTCTTTTGAAGGTGTCGGTACAGAAGGTTTGAAATGGCTGAGAAGGGTGAAACAGGAAACCGGACTTCTTGTAGGTACTGAAGTAGCCAATGAGAAACACGTTTACGAAGCTCTGAAATATGGAATTGATATGTTATGGATCGGAGCCCGTACATCAGTAAACCCATTCACAGTTCAGGAAATTTCCGATGCTTTGAACGGGGTTGATGTGATGGTACTCGTTAAAAATCCAATTAATCCCGATATCGAATTATGGATCGGTGCCATCGAACGTATTGCCCGTGCAGGCATCACAAGAATTGGTGCAATCCACAGAGGTTTTTCCTCTTATGAAAAAACATTGTACCGCAATCAACCGAACTGGCAGCTGCCCATTGAGCTCAGGAGACGCATACCTGATCTGCCAATAATCTGCGATCCAAGCCATATTGGAGGTGCAAGACAATATCTGCATGAGATCTCCCAGAAAGCAATGGACCTGAATTTTGACGGCTTAATGATAGAATCTCATATAGATCCCTCAAAAGCGCTTAGCGATGCCGCCCAGCAACTTACACCTAATGACCTGAAAGAACTTTTAAGCAGACTGATTCTCAGAAATCCGAGCACATCAGATCCGAAATTGCTTGATGTACTGGGTGAGCTCAGGCAGCAGATCGATGTATACGATGATCACCTGCTCGATCTGATGGAACAAAGAATGAAAGTTGCAGAAACTATCGGTCGTTATAAAAAGGAAAATAATATCACTATCTTGCAGACAACCCGCTGGGACGAAATAATAAATAAAGTGGTTGCCAAAGGATTGGCAAAAGGACTTAGTTCCGAGCTGATTGATACAATTTTCAGAGCGATTCACCAGGAGTCCATTAACCATCAAATTAGGGTAATGAATGACGGAGTGAAAAGCAGTACCGATGAAAAATAAAACTAAATGAACCTATGGAAAGATGTCTAGAACCGTCCTTAATAAAAGGTAATATCAAAGCTCCGGCTTCAAAAAGTATGACACAACGGGCCATTGCTGCCTCGTTACTGACCGACGGTGAAAGTATAATCCATAATCCATCATATTGCGACGATTCGCTGGCTGCGATGAGCATAGCTGTCGGACTTGGTGCAAGGGTGGAACCACAGGTTAATCAGGTAAAAATTGTCGGTTCGGCAGAGTTAAAAGAAACTAAACTTAATTGCGGAGAATCTGGCCTTGCTATACGAATGTTCTCCCCGATAGTTGCTTTATACCCCACCGAAATTACTCTTGTCGGGGCAAATTCCCTGAAAAAAAGACCGATGTTTATGATTGAGGAGGCATTAAGTCAGCTCGGAGTAAAATGTAAAAGCACAGGAGGGTTTCTGCCTCTGACAATTCAGGGCCCAATTGCCGGAGGTAAATGTGAAATAGATGGTTCTATAAGCAGCCAATTGCTAACAGGGCTCCTGATGGCTCTTCCATTGGCTGCAAAAGATTCCGAGATCAAAGTAAATAACCTCAAGAGCCGACCTTACATCGATATGACCCTTCAGTTACTTAAGTCATTCGGCATAAATATTACTAATTCAAATTACAGTCTGTTCCAAATACCAGGAAATCAAAAATACACGCCTGGAAGTTATACAGTTGAGGGTGACTGGAGCGGTGGTGCATTTCTTCTTGTTGCCGGTGCCATAAACGGGCAGTTGAGAATTAATGGCCTCAGACGTGATAGTGCGCAGAGTGATTTATTGGTTATTAAGGCTCTTGAGATGGCAGGTGCAAATATGATAATAAGTGACGAACACATCGATATTAGTAAATCCAAATTGAAACCATTTGATTTTAATGCTACTGATTCACCTGATTTATTTCCACCGCTTGTGGCTTTAGCCTCATATTGTGAAGGAGTCTCAACTATTAAAGGTGTTTCAAGATTAGTTTTTAAGGAGAGTAACAGAGCACAAACCCTTAAAGAAGAATTTGGTAAAATGGGTGTCAAAATTGATCTTAACGATGATCTGATGCATATTACTGGAAGCAGGCCCCAGGGGGTAAAAGTTGAATCACATGAAGATCATCGTATTGCCATGGCTATCGCTGTTGCGTCACTCGGAGCAACAGGAAAAGTGTCTATTAGAGATTCACAATGCGTTGCAAAATCGTATCCGGGTTTCTTCGATGATCTCAGACAACTTGGAGCAATAGTACATGAATAATCAATAAAGTTCTGATAATTAACCAAATCTATAATAAAATAAGGTATTTGATTGAAATTTTTAAAAAATATCTGATTTTTCGATCATTTTTTAATTTTTTGTTTATTTTTGTTGTCATGAAAGCAAAATTGTTTTATATATGGTCGTGGCGCGGCTCAACTGATTCAGCTGTGAAACAAGCCATTATATAACCAATTCAGGATATTTAACTATAGAGGCACACTGTTCACAGTGTGCCTTTTTTAATTTAAAAATTCAACAAACTCTTAATATTCAAAACTATGGACAAGCTCAGAAAAATTATCTTAAGCGAAAGCGAAATGCCCAGGCAATGGTATAATATCATTCCTGATATGCCAAACAAACCAATGCCTCCTCTTCATCCGGTAACAAGGCAACCTGTTGGACCGGAAGACCTTGGGCCCATATTTCCGATGGAATTAATCAAGCAGGAAGTATCAGCCGAAAGATATATCGATATCCCTGAAGAGGTTCTTGACCTTTACAGAACCTATCGACCCGCACCGCTCTTCAGGGCAACAAATCTTGAAAAAGCTTTGGGAACAAAAAGTAAAATTTACTATAAGTATGAAGGAGGCAATTATTCAGGTTCACATAAAGCCAATACAGCAATACCTCAGGCATATTATAATAAGAAAGAGGGTGTACGTAGAATTACTACCGAGACCGGAGCTGGACAATGGGGAAGTGCAATGAGTTTCGCGTGTAATCATTTCGGGCTTGAATTGCTGGTCTTCATGGTAAAGGTGAGCTACAATCAGAAACCCGGACGGAAACTTTTAATGAATACTTATAATGCAAAAGTCGTAGCATCGCCAAGCACAATGACTGCTTACGGAAGGAAGGTACTTGAACTTGACCCCGATTCACCTGGTAGTCTTGGCATTGCAATTTCCGAAGCCATGGAAGTAGCTGTACAGGATGCCTATACCAAATATGCCCTCGGCAGCGTTCTCAACCATGTCATCCTTCATCAGACTATCATAGGTGAGGAAGCGCTTATCCAGATGGGCAAAACCGGAGATTATCCTGATGTCGTAATCGGCTGTTTTGGCGGTGGTTCAAACTTCTCGGGAATAGCTTTTCCTTTCCTTCGCGAGAAATTAACGAAGAACAAAAATACAAGATTTGTTGCTGTCGAACCTTCTTCCTGTCCCAAACTAACCAAAGGAAAATTTATGTATGACTTCGGGGATTCTTCAGGGATGACTCCACTCCTTCCTATGTACACCCTGGGACATAATTATATGCCCGAGAAGATCCATGCAGGCGGATTAAGATACCATGGAGCCGGAGTCCTTGTGAGCCAGCTTCTTAAAGACGGACTAATCGAAGCCAAAGCCAAGATGCAGCGGGAATGTTTTGAAGCAGGTGTTTTGTTTGCAAGAACAGAAGGCATCCTTCCTGCTCCCGAATCAACCTATGCAATTGCAGGTGCCCTCGATGAAGCCAGGAGAGCTGATCTGGAAGGAGTAGCAAGGACAATACTTTTTAACCTGAGTGGACATGGGCATTTTGATATATCTGCTTATGAAAAATACTTCGAAAATAATCTTCCCGACCATGAACTCACGACTGCAGAGATTGATGAAGCATTAAGTAAGATCAGTTTTCCTTCGTAAGGCTTAAAACTCACCCATAAGTCCCCTCTCTGCTTCGCAAAGAGGGGACTTAACTAATTGTTTTCAAGCGAATTTCCCTCTATACAAAGTAGAGAGACGGATCAGAAGGGGCTGAGTATAAGAATCATTAAAAATCTGAATAAGATGTTGGATGAAGGAGGTAAGGATTGGCTTTGGAAACAGTATTTTTATATTGTTCCATTCCAGATAACTTCTTCCAGCCATCAGTAGCTCCAAAGGCTTTCCAATGCTCATCGTGCGATTTCATATCAGAATAGGTTGTCATATACATGAGTCTTGGCTTCTGACTTCCTAATAATACCTGGCCATAGAAAACTGCATTTGAACCCACACTTTCGAATATTCCGATTTCACCACCTTCGTTAAACATCTCAATCTTTTTTGCAGCTTTCGCATCCGTTGCACTCTCATAACTTCTTAGCTCATAAATCCTTTCTGACGGACCTGTTGAATATTTTGGAACCCTGAATGCCGGCATTTTCGAGAAAGCTTTCAAAAATATGCTTTCATATCTTTTGAATGGAGGATTGTCAAAGGGAGCATCGAGAAATGCTTTTCCCGCCTGAGCATAAACCGGGTCTTTTTCAAGCTTGTCAGCGAGTTGAAAATATTGGTCAAAGCTCTTAAACGGAATAAACAAATAAACAAGCTTTCCAAAAGCAGTGTCTGCTTCTACAGGCTTAAAAACACCCGCAACAGGAATGCCGGCTCTGTGAAGTGCAGGCAAATAGGCGTCTTTAAGATAGGAATCAATAACACTTTCCTGAGCTTTATCCCCAAGACGATAAATTCTTATCTCATAGAATTGCTGTTTTGTCTGTCCAAAAGCAATTCCGTTTATCGATACAATTAATACTAAAAGTAATGAAGGAAGAATTCTGTTCCAAAAGTTTGATTTTTTCATAGTTAAAAGATTTATTATCTGTTTGTTATAGCATTAATTATTATTACCACCGGAGTAAGGAAAAATCCATTAAGAGCAGATGTCGTAATGAGATTAATGTATTGTATTTAACATTGCTCACTTTGATATTCTCAGCGTTCTTTGCGATTAAAAAAAATTAAATAGTACAAATGTTTAATAGGATTTCGAAAACTTCTTAAATATTTTATTTGCTTCTTCAGATGTAAGTTCCGTTCCTGACTTAATGTAAAACCTGTGGCGTAAAGTTACAGATTTCCCGTTTTCAATTGTATAGCTCCTCTTCTCCTGTTTCGGATCATACGAATTCTGCCCGAAGTTATTAACCGAAAAAAGACCATAACCACGTGCATGTGCATAAGCAGGGTAACCCGGATTGTCTGGATGATCAAAGATTGCCATAGAGATCCTGACATTATTTTTGAGTCCTGAAAGAATTACCCATTCATTCCTTGTTCCCCAAACGGCATCACCCTTCAGACCTTTGCTTGAGGTGTACATACCTGTAACCCCATCATTGTCAGTAGCTTTAACAGTCGTCGGATTTCCTTTATCATCGGTAAAAATAAGAGCTTCAGTTGAAGGCATTTCAAAGGCCCGGTCCACCCTGATAGCAAATAACCCTTCCTTACTTTCTCCTATTAATACCTGACCATTTACTGCTGTCAGTTTTGAAACGTGATCAATTGTCCTGGAGTTATTTTCTCCGCTAAAATAGTACGTCACATCCTCCTTTAAGAGAATGTTTCCCCTATTATCTTCCCAGTTAAGTACTGCTTCCAGGATTCCCTGTTTGCCATCAGTCTTGGTATTTATTTTCTGAAGCACAATATGTCCATATTCATCTTTCTTATCAGCAGGGATAACAGATGAATTGTTCCAGAAATCTATGCCGTTTATATTGCCATGGTTGAACCAGATTCCTATATGGTGCGGGTGATCTACGCGTTCACCTTTTCTTGGTTCAATTGGGAAACCGCGTGTTATGACTGAACCATCTGGTGAGTAAACAGGAAATAAAAAGGTTTTTTCAATATTTCCCGGATATTGAAATGAGGTAAAAAGACTTCCGTTTACAAAAATATCAACTCTTTTTTTATCTTCGACATTCACAAGACTGACACCTTTTAAATGTGAAGACTGACCACTGAGGATCATTCCCGAAGCAAAAAGAAAAAGGATGCATAAATAATTGGTAATCCATTTCATACTATTCTGAAAATTTATCAGGCGCCAATTTATAATATAACTATTAATACCGGAACACTTTACCTCCCGCAAGAACTTCCTGCCTTGCTTCATCGAAGGAAGCTTTTTCCCCGGTTCTAAGTGCAGCTGTACACATGATTGTGGCTATTGAATGATTATATCCAGCCATAACATCGGCATTAGGTTTCTTACGGTCACGAACACATTCCATCCAGTTTCTCATATGGGCGTTGGTCATCAGATCGGATCCCGTGTTGGCAGATGTATCAACCTTGAAACCTGGCAAGTCCATCGATTCAAGAAGATTAGGCTGCATATTCATATCCTTAGCATCGCCAGCCTGGAGTCCCCCTTCGGAGTTTATCTTATTTGTATCCAGATTCATAGAGCCTCCGTTTGAATAATAAATTTCCTTGATCCCTCCGGCTGAATTTGTAAACCTGGATGTGTAAACAACTTGAAATCCGGAGTTGGCATCACCATAATCCATAACGGCAGTCATTGTATCAAAATTTGTACGTCCGTCTTTCCAAAGATAGATCCCACCGTTTGCTGAAACACTTCTTGGATGACTGAGTCCTGTAAACCAGTGAACAGTGTCAATCTGATGAGCCATCCATTGTCCGGGTATCCCAGACGAATATGGCCAGAAGAGCCTGAATTCCAAATATTTCCGGGGATCCCAGGCAGCAGGTTCACGGTTCATCTGGAATCGTGTCCAGTCTGTATCTGACTCTTTAATTACAGGGACAAGATTAGGTCTTCTCCAACGACCAGGCTGATTGACATTCCATGACATTTCCACCATCACTATTTTTCCGAATTTCCCTGACCTTATATAATCGTTTGCAGCAATATAGTTTGGAGTACTTCTTCGCTGAGAACCAATCTGAACTATTTTTTTGGTATCCTTAACGGCTTTCAATGCTTCTCTTGCGTCGGACATGGTCTCCGCAAAAGGCTTTTCACAATATGCATCCTGACCCGCCCTTACAGCTTCAGCCAGAACCAGAGCATGCTGAAAATCTGCTGTGCTGATAATGACGGCATCAGTATCCTTTCCGCTGTAAAGCTCATCATTATTGCGAGCCTTTCTGATGGTTACTCCTTTGCCCTTAAAATACGTTTCAGCTTCATCACGGCGATGGTTCCAGAGATCGGAAACCGCAACAATCTCGAAATTGAGTTCTTTCGAAAGACTTAAAAACGCCGGAGCAAGTGATGACCTGAAACGATCGGAAAATCCCACAATCCCTACTCGAACCCTGTCATTTGAGCCCATGATACGGGAATAGCTTTTTGCACCTATCGTAAGCCCTGCTGCTCCAAGTGCTGACTTCTGAATAAATTCTCTACGGGTTGCCATACTTGATTAATTATAGACTGCGTGATATAAAAAACGAATATTATTATTGCTTAATGTAAATTTACTTCAATTTCGTTATCGTACACATTTTAATCACAGGATATTTTAAAATTTGGGTTCTTTAACTTTTCTTAACAATAAATCATAGACAGGCCTCAGAATATTCCTTAAGGTAGAGATTTAATAACTCGTTTTATTTTAGATTCTGCGAATCCGGATACTGAAAGCTTTTGCCGGATTGTGAATTAGAAGAAGGGAAATTTCGCTTTCAGAAAAGCCTTCCTTTCTTAACAGAGGAATAAGCTTCTCAAAAAGCACTGAATAGCCCCTGATATTCCCTCCATTTGCTTCATCAGGATGATACCATCCAGCATCATGCGATAAAAGAACTTTTCCCAGAAGATGATTGTCTTTCATATTCCGTATCAACCTAACATACTCTTCCAGATTATTATCATCTATTCCGTCGAAGCTTATCCATGCACCCATCTCGCCGGCTTTGATATGGGTCTTTGTATCCTTTTCATTCTGCGCATGGACCCAGATAAATGCTTCCGGAGATACACCTTCACTTTTTAGAATTTCTAGTTGTTCAAAAGCCGGTACAGCCAAACCTGTGTGTGAAGTAATCGTCAATCCTGTTTTCAGATGAGTTCTGGCAGCTGCTATTACCAGCTTCTTATGTAATTCCGATAAACTTCCACTTTGCACGCCTATCTTTATAAATCCTGGCTTGATTCCGGTAGCGTCAATTCCACTCAGAAATTCGTTAGTCCATCGGAGAGCAATCTGATCCGCTGTTTCGGAATATGCAAAACCAGGGATGTATTTATTGTTAGCGGCTCCGTAAAATCCGGTGTTGGTTATAATATTTAAACCGGACGCAGAAGAAATTGATTTAAGCAAGAGTGGATCACGGCCCAGGTACGCAGGTGTACAATCAATAAATGTGACACAACCCAAATCCTTAATCCGCGTTAGGTATGGTAAAACAGTTTCAGATACTTTCGATTTATCCCATCGTTTCTCATTTATAGAATCCGCTCCTGTAAAATCTACAAGAATGTGTTCATGTGTCAGGGTTACACCCATGTATTTTGCACTAACCGGACCCTTTACAGTCATAACCATTCCTGTCTCATGGCTGCAATTACACAAAAATATGAGGCCTCCTAAGGCAAGGAAAACGATTCCATTTTTCATAATAAAATTTATCACTGACCAAATATCAACATTTCTACTTCATTTCTGCTTTATTTCTAACTCATTTCTACTTCAATTTTACTGTATATCTATTTCATCCGACTTATCCGGATACTCTGGATTTTTTTTACTTTTAAAAAAAATAATTGTATGAAAAGGATATTGGTGGATATGGACGGAGTTCTGTCAGATGTTTATGCCCGTTTATTTGAATTGGATAAAGAAGAAAACAATAACAGAAAAACAATTGATGAGATTATAGGACAGAAGGAAGCTGAAGCATTCCCTGATGCTATCCGTTGGGTAAGAACACCGGGTTTTTTCAGAAACCTGCCTGTTATGGAAGATAGCCAGAAAGTACTTAAGTTGCTTAACGAAAAATTTGAAATTATCATTGTTTCAATGGCTACGGAGTATCCTGAAAGTTTATCTGAAAAACAATTCTGGCTGAATGAGCATTTCCCGTTTATAAGCTGGAGGCAGGTAGTCTATTGCGGGAATAAAAGCCTCGTCGCTGCCGATATTATGATTGATGACCACTTCAAAAACCTTGATAATTTCATAGGCGAGACTTTAATGTTTGTACAGCCGCATAATATTAACAGTACCGGTCATAATCACAGGAAAGTATCGAGTTGGGCAGAAATTGAGAAATATCTTCTGGAATAATGCATCAGCTTTTATCAGCCTATTACTAATTTTATATCTTTGAAGATATACCAATAACCTAATTTAATAACCTGAGATGACAAACGAAAACAAACCGGCAGTTAAGCGGCTATATTCACTAGATGCCTTAAGAGGATTCGATATGTTCTGGATAATGGGCGGAGAAGGGATTTTTGTAGGCCTGGCATCGCTTACAGGCTGGCCTGTTTTTACATGGTGGGCTGCACAATGTGAACATGTTCCATGGCACGGATTCCACTTTTATGATATGATCTTCCCATTATTTCTTTTCATTGCTGGGATATCCTTCCCTTTCTCAATGGCAAAACGCATAGCAGCAAACGATAGCCGGGCATCGATCTATAAACATGTTATCACCAGGGGATTATTACTCGTTCTCCTCGGTATAGTTTATAATAATGGCATCAACTTTGATTTCGCCCACCTGAGGTATGGCAGTGTACTCGGAAGAATAGGACTGGCTTGGATGTTCGCCTCTTTAATATTCATTAATACAAAACTTAATTACCGCATAGTATGGTTCTGTGCGCTCCTGATAGGATATTGGCTTCTGTTAATTTTATTCCCTGCACATGATCTTGGATCTACCGATATTTTTTCACAGGAAGGAAACCTTACCAGTCATATTGACCGTCTTCTTATGCCCGGAAGACTATATCTTGGTAATCACGATCCCGAAGGGCTGCTGGGCATTATGCCGGCAATAGGAACTGCTTTGCTTGGAATGTTCACAGGAGAATTTCTTCTTTCAAAATATCTCAGCGACAAACCTTATCGTAAGGTAGCTTATCTTTTCCTTGCAGCTATTGCTTTGATGGTAATCGGTAAAGTCTGGAATATTGTATTTCCGATCAACAAAAACCTGTGGACCAGCTCATTTGTTTGTTATGTCGGAGGACTAAGCTTGCTCCTCTTTTCCATTTTCTACCTTATTATTGACGTCCTGGAATATAAAAAATGGGCTTTTGTGTTCGTGGTTATAGGCATGAATCCTATAACAATTTACCTGACCGGCAGAATCGTCAATTTCGGATCCGCTGAAAAATTCTTCTTCGGAGGTCTCATTAAGATTATGCCAGCATCATGGACTCCGCTTATTGAGGGATTCGGAATAACTGCAATTGCCTGGGTATTTCTGTACATACTATATAAAAAGAAGATATTTTTAAAGATCTGAAACTCATGTATACATTATACAGAATAAAATTCCTGACCACGATAATTTGTCTTATTTACTGCTTTGAAATGTCGGGTCAGAATCCTTCCGTATATATTCAAACCGATCGGTCGTATTATCTTCCCGGGGAACCAGTTTTATTCAAAGCATTTTGGTCTGATGGAAAATACGGAAATTCAGTTTCACCAAAGGACTCGTTGCATCTTGTTGTTCTGGATCAGGAAGGTCTGGAGGTAACATCAAAAGTGTTCCCTATGAATAAAACTATGATTGACGGTGATTTAATTTTACCGGATATCCTCACAGAAGGAGATTATATTCTGATTGGATTTACCGGTTCAATGAAAAATTACTTACCCGATAAGATATATTCAAGAATACTTGAGATCAGAAAATCTACGGACGATTTTCTAAAAACTGACATAGTGTTGACCGCAGATGCCTACAATTCAGGAAGCAATCTGACAGCACAAATCAGATTTTCACTTAATGATAGCAAGCCTGTCCCTGCAAGTTTTACATACGAACTTGATGGAAAAACGGATATTTTCCTTGATGGTAACAATATGGCAAATAATGAAGGCGTGGCTTCACTCAGGTTACAGCTTCCAAAGTTCGATAATAAGGAAATCTTAAAGCTTATAATAGTTCCTTCATATAAAGGCTTTAGAAATATAACAGGAATTATCATTCCAACACATTTTAATTCTGCCGGTAATGAAACAAATTCAAATCTTAGTACATCCACAGGGGAATCGAAACATCTTAATATTGAGCTAAAACCGGTTAATACATCAACAGGTAAGAATGTTAAAGTTCAGCTGGAAATCAATGTTACTGATGATTCAGGATTACCTGCTACGGCAAGTTTGTCTGTTTCTGTTTCTAATATAGTACCGCATCAACTTGCTAATGAGGACGATAATTTATTGAATTATAAAAACAAATTGAATATTCAACCCGAGGCTGCATCAACAATGGACATTAAAGAATACTTTGTCCAACTTCTTATCAGGGACACCCAATTGCCCGGACATCCATTTGTCATCCAGGAGAAAAATAATCCTAAAAAGCTGCGTAAAAATGTATTCTCTGCAAGGTCCTCGCCTAACACGCTCATCTGGGAACCCAATGTTACTACTGACAAATCCGGATCAGCATTTGTCAATTTTATCAATAATGATAAATCAGCTGAAGTATTGATCTCTGTTGATGGAATGGCCTCCAATGGAGCTTGCGGAAGCAATTCAATTCACTATACCATCAAACAATAATACTCTGATTTCAACAAGGAACTACTAATTCCCAAACCTGAAATACAAAGTGCCTTCCTGCTTTCCGTTTTGTTGATTATAAAAAAGTTTCTCGCCCTGAGGTCCTTCGTTTTCAGCCTTTGAAAATTTAGTGCCAATCGCACTTATCCCATGTAAAAACGAGATATTTCCAGCGGGAAACGCCGGATTTACACTTCCATATGTTCCGTTTCCTGTCGAATATTTTGCAGATTCAGGAGTAAACAGGTGAAGGAATAAATTTTTTGTGGCTGAAACAATTGTTAACGGCAACTCACGTGTCAGGATTTCAACTGCATAAAAATTGGAATAATATCCTTTAAATTCCGGATAATCCCAGCTCTGACCGGTAACGGTATTATTATACTTTTTATTAAAGAGACCAAACCGGGTACCTTTCATCCTGTTCTTCCAGCTATGATATGGCCCATTAGCCAGGAGAGTAGCGCCAGTAACCAGATTTTCAGGATATGAAAATGTAATACCTGCATAATCTA
>Ga0302271_10001411_pt1 | contig 23081 bp, 10 predicted proteins | sample III_Bog_N1_1_FD_198767 | JGI IMG/M metagenome (GOLD analysis project Ga0302271, IMG submission 198767) | Peat permafrost microbial communities from Stordalen Mire near Abisko, Sweden - III_Bog_N1_1 | ecosystem: Environmental > Terrestrial > Soil > Wetlands > Peat | place: Sweden: Abisko... | reverse complement strand
TCTCCCCTACTCCCCGCCCCCCCCCCCCCCCCCCAACATAAATAGATAAATACAAATAATTAATATCAAATACAAATAATTAATATCAAATAGCATTTTATTCTTATTATTTGAATGATTTTTAATTGATATTTTTATTCAAAATTTGGTAATTTATCTATTTATTTTTCATTAGGTTTTTCTTTTCTTTTAATGTTTAAATTTATCTTTTCTCAATCTTTCAAAAGTTAAAGCATTTTTCGCTTTTATTTAATAATCTTTCTAGTTCTCTCTCACTTAGAATTATTCATTGATTCGCTCGTCCTTCCACTCACTCTCTCTCACTCTCACTCACTCAAGGCCTGCTCCAGCACTTTCGTCCTCATAGCTGATAAAATAATATCATATTCTTTAAAATAGTTAAATGAAGTAAATTTTCAACAATTTTAAATAAATGTCTTAGCGAAATTGGATTGTTTTTATTGGCAATAATTCTGAACTATGCATATATCTAAGGCTCACTAGTCTTGCTTCATCAATTAAAGAAACTTTGTAAATTCTTGGAGATTTCTACATGAGAGGTGCAAGGTATGGCATTAAAAACTATTGCGCAAGGCGACAATTACTTGGATTCTAAGAGAATGTGTTGCTGCTGTCAACTAGTATTAAAAACTACATTCTCTTAATTCTCTTGAAGCATGTAGTGTAAATCCCCTTATTTTTTGAATTTGTGTTTCTTTTGTTTTATTTGAATATTACAAATTCTTGCTTCAAAGCTCTTTAAATCCCCCCCAAGATTTTTTGAAATCAAAAACAAAAGAAAATTTAGTTAGAGTTAATAATGTTTGTTAGCTTTGGTCTCCCCGCTTGAGCTTGTGACAAATAATGATAAATTCAGAATGATGCAATTTAACTTCATTTTACACTTTAAATGCCTTGATGCAGCAATTTGGAACATTTGTTACCATATTCTGGTTTCTTTTATCAAACATTAAAAAAAATGCATTGTTTATTTTGAGATATTTAAAGAATAAAGAAGGAGAGAGGATCTATCAGTGATGAAGGGAGAAAATTTGTTTAAAAAAAACAGAGCCTATTTTAAAGCCCAGTATTATGTGCAAGTGCAAATTGTTCTCTTTCAGGGATAAGCTAACCTACTGGGCTGGGAAAAAAACATTAATAAATCCTTATTCTTTTTTTGTCCTTATTTTCTAAAGGGCTAACAATAACTTAATATCTATTCATGGATGGTTGCTAAATGCATTTTAATTATCATTTCTTCCAAATATTTTCTAGGAAATACTAAAAAATATTCATATTGAAACCCTTAGTTTAAACTTCTTAAAACTTTACATGTCCAATCACTTTATATTATTCAATTCATATTTCACGCCTTTGTGCTTAATAATTCTGCCAAAATATAAATCTTTTATTTCTTTTATTTATTATTTTCTTCCGCCTTCAAGAAAAAATAAAGTTATTTAAAAAAAACAAAATTGAACATATTCAAAAATATCAGAAAAAATAGTGCCATTTTTTTGTCAACACCCGTTATCCTTAATACTAAATTATTGTGTCTATGGTTCTTGTACATATCTTGCTTCATAACTCCTGTGTGAAGGATTAAGCCATTGGTTAAAACAAAATAATCTCGTTTTGAGTTATCCAAGAAGTGCAAATAGAAGAATCAATCCTTTCCCTTTTGTAATCTACTACCTTAAGTTTGTGAACGCTAGATTTTACTGACTTTAAATAGAAAAGGTTTTTGTTTAGTAATTTTATTAATAAATAAATAATAACTTTTAAAAATTAATATCTTTGTAACTCTTTAACTTTTGTTGTTCAAGCTTAAAATGAAACCAAACAGGATCGCATTGCTTTTTTAATTAATCCTTATTGTAGGTTTATTTGATCTCTCACTCAGCGATCATAGTTTAAATGATTCTATGAGCTAGACAACATAGGCTCCATTTACTGATTAATCTGCCCATCAAACTAACAGAAACGACCCCCGAAAACTACCCACCATTTCTACATCATCAGGTCAGCCCATACGGATCACTGTAGACACTGAGGAAATCAAAAATTAATTCCCTTAACATCATGAGTATTTCATAAAAATATTCAAAGTTGCAAGCAACTTTTTTTCTAAGCTAATTAAAGTTAAGCAACTAACGATTCCCAATAAATACAACAAAACTATTCACTAATTCGATAAAAAATTATGCGGATATCGGTTAATTTCTGAGAGAGATGTCATTCACGGAATAGAAAATTCCGACCTTCATATCTATATAAACCAATCGAATAAAACGTTAATGGCTGAAGGTGGCCGATGCTATTTTGACTAGCAGATTCAAAGACCTACATTTGGGTTAATGATCCTGAATATAAAATAGATTTGTTAATTATTTAATTGTGAAAATCATCTCTACTTTTAGTAAGCAGTCTCCACGATTTTGCATGAAATCATTCACATATTAGGTTTTTCGAATCATTCTATCGAATTTGATTCAAATCACAAGGAGTATCTTAAAAATAGTACGATCAATAATAAACCCACAACTCTCATAGCCAGCCCAAATGTTCTCAATACAGCTAGAAAATATTTCGACTGTTCAAACCTTCTAGGCATGCCGACTGAGAATGATGGCGGTTTTGTAGATTTATTCTTTAACCCATATTAATTTGGTTTTTTTTCTCCCTTTAAATATTTTGAATTTTTTTTCTCCTTTTGATAATAGAAAATACTTGTTTTTTTATTTTTCTTTTTAGCCAGGGTCGCATTGGGAGACTACAAAAATTGGATAAGAAATAATGTCTCCATAAGGCAGTCTAAGCATTAAACTATCAGTTTTTACTATTGCTTTGTTAAAAGACATTGGTTTTTATGAAGATGTTAACGAGAATTTAGCTTTTCCGATTAATTGGGGAAAATCTAAAGGTTGTTAGTTTGTAACAAATGCTATTGATAATAATTATGAAGAGTTTCATAGACCACAGGGAAATCTAGGCTGCTCAGATGAAGGGGGAGTTGAATATATGACTGATCTTAATGACTTCATTGATATTTCTCCAGTGATTTAAGACTACTCTTGTTAAGAAGAATAATCAAAATTGAACCAAGAAAAAGAGAAGAATTATTATCTCTTCGGTGATTTTGTTGGCAGCAAGTGTTTTGAGTCGAATCTGGTTAGCCCTGTAAAACTTTCGAAAGAGTAGCAAGCTCTTTTGATATAAAAAAAATCAAAAAAAGACAATATTAGCTGCTATTCATTTGAGTGTTTAAACAATAATTCTTAAATCAAAATCATTTTCCCTAATTATCCAAATGATTCCATCGTCTGCCGCTCAGAAGAAGCTGGACAGATAAAATAAGTATTTTTAGAAAACAAACACTCAGGGGAAATTCGCTGCCCTAAGAACTATGAATAGTTTTGTTTGAGTGCAGCTTGCAAGAACAATTGCTCCATGAATGGATTTTGTGTTAAAGGCAAATGCACTTGTAATGAAGGATTCTCCGCTAAATATTTTTTCTTAACCATTTCCTTTGCTTGAAAAAAACAATAGCATTACAGCTTGCTCAGAAAATAACTATGCTAATCCTGATAATGTAAGCGAGCAGCAGCGCTTTTTGAGAACACTTCTACTATAAAATTGATTTTATCTTTTTTAAAATTCTTTCTTTTTTGTGCAACAATCTTCTTATTGACAACTTTGAACAGGTCTGCCGAGATTCTTGTCCTGATAGTTATTTCAAATCGAAAGAAAAGTGCTTGCCTTGTGATTTTTCATGCTCGAAATGCACTGGCCCATCGAGTTCTGAATGCACTGCATGCTAATTTCTCACATATCTCCAAGATACAACTTGTGTGAGCAACCACAAGGATTCTGCGGGAAAGTAAAAAATCTCAAATCATTCTGTTTTTCATTGTTTCTCACATTACTTGCTGGATTCATTTGAATAATATCCATTAGGTAATATCAATGACAAGAAAATATCTTCCAAATTATTAATAAGAGAATAAATAATTCTTAAAAAATGTTGTTATTTATAATTTAGAGGATTGTTCTTTTTAAAAAGAATTAGATTCATGCTTCTGGAAATCAAATCAAACTTTCTTCCATTCTTTCCTTTGATCTTGTTTTTTGTTGGCCAAAAAGATAACCAAAAATAAATTCAACATAATAACATATTTTTATGTATTCGTTTTAACTTTTCTTTTTTGTATAATGATGATTAGAAATCATGATGAAACATAAAAAATTCAATTCAGATCTGATGAAGGGTATTATTAAAGCAGTTGTGTAATTCATTTTATCATCCTGATTTCTAATATTAAGCTTTAAACAGAGTTTTTGTCTAAGTTAAAATATAAGATGCCATGCTTTTGAGTGTTTAAACAATAATTCTTAGGTCAAAATCACTTTCCCCAATATAACAAATGATTTTGTCATCTGCCGCTCATAAGATGCTGGGAAGAAAATAAATGTAACTATTGAAAACTAACCTACTGGGAAAATTCACTGTCCAAAAAACTATGAATTATTTTGTCTTCCTCAAGCTTGCAAGAGCAGTTGCTCCATGAATGGATTTTGCAGTAAAGGCAAATGTATTTGCAATACGGGATTCTCCTCTGAGGATTGTTCTCAGCCATTTCCTTTGCTTGAAAACAACAAGAACGTTAATGCTTGCTCATTAAATAACTACGCTAATCCTGATAATGTAAGTGAACAGCAGCGCTTTTTGAGAATGCCGCTATTACATTTAATTCATGTTTCTTTTTCTTCTTTCTTTTTTTGTTCAGCAATCTTTTTATTGACATCTTTGAACAGGTCTGCCGAGATTCCTGTCCAGTCAGCTATTTCAAGTATGAAGGATAGTGTATTCCTTGTGATTTTTCATGCTGGAAATGCACTGACCCATTGAGTTCTGAATGCACAGCATGCTAATTTCTCACATATGTCCAAGATACAACTTGTGTGAGCGAATGCAAGAAAGGATATTATCCAACTGAATCCATGTAGAAATGTGAGAAGCCACCGAACTACAAAATTATTTGAGATTTAACCTGCTGAAAAGGTAATGTCAAAGCAAAATATCTTTTAAAATAATCAAAAGACAATAATTATTATTTCTTATTAATTTGATTATTTTAAATTTTGAGGATTTATTTATTCTTGTTAAATAGAATTAGATTCAAGTTTCTTGAAAACAAGTCAAACTTTCTATCCTTCTTTCCTTTGATTATCTTCGTTGCTGTCCAAAAAGATAACGCACCTTAGATCCAAATGTTTTACACAATAAACTTTTTTATGTGTTCATTTTACAATTATTTGGGTTATTTTTCTATGAAACCAAGATAAAACAGAAGAAAATTTAGTTATCATTTGATGAAGGGTATTATTAAAGCAGTTGTGTAATTCATTTTACCATCTTGATCTATAAAATTAACCTTTAAACAAATCTTTTGTCCAAGTTATTTGTTATTTCTATTTCGGATCTTAGAAGCAATACCCAAATATGAAAATAAAAAGATTTAAAGTTGATCAATGAATCTATGCACATGTTCTGGATTATCACTATGAATCATGTAAAATGAGTTTTTGGAATAATTTTAATTTTGAAAGAAAAATAAGATGTTGAAGGAATTCTTGAAATCTTTAATAAAGTAAAGAAATTTTAATTGAAAAACTGATGATAGCATGGATATGCGCAAGGAGCAAATTAACTAAAAGGACATTTTAAGAAGATAATAATTTTCACTTAGTAGTTTACTTTTTATGAACTTGATTTTTTAGCATCTTGGGAAAGAAATTAAATAAAGAATGAAAAGCAAGAAAATGAATTTTTGAGAGACACAGCAAAAAAGAAAAAAAGGAGTATTTCCAATCACTAGATCAGTGGAAAAGAGAGCTCAATATGAAGGTTTTATTTTCAAATAGTAACATCCCCCGGAATAGATACTTTCACTTGGGTTGATGGAAGAAATTGCAAAGGAGAGAGAAGAACAATAATATGGAGAGTTTAAATGGCAAGATGAGAGAAAAAATAACGAAGATTAACTGGAGGATAATAAACATGGTTAGGGTGAATTTGAGTAGAGGATAGCAGTAAGTACAAAGAATATTGGATCAATGGAAGCCAAGTAATTTGTGTTTGGATTTTCTAAGAATTTCAATAATTTAATATCTAAAATAAATTAGCATGAAGTTGGTATGTACATTAAAGCTTAAGGTAAAGAAAAAACGGGGAGTTTGAGCTAAAAAGAAAATACTCGAATGGATCAATGATCAATGATAAAAAGTGAGAAAATTATCAACAATAATTCATTAAAAAGCTAAAATCACCTGCAGGGAAAACGTTCATTGATTTTTTGTATTATTTTTATCTGCTTGCCTGTTCTTGCTTTTGTTTCCTGTTTATTTTATCGCATATATAAAAAGAGGAGGAACCTTTTGATTTTGGAATTCAATTATCAGATGTAAGATTTTTACGACAAATTTTTTTGTCTTATGAAAAAAAATCCCCCCACCACCCCTTCGTAGTGACGTAATGACCTAATAGTACTCTTGAAAAGAGAAAGAGAGAAAATTAAAATTTCTGCTAATTCTGGATATCTTTCCCAATTAACAAAATTAAAGATAATATTTCCCCTTTCGTTGTGACGTAAATGACCTAATAGTACTCTTGCGAAGCGAGAAAGTGAAAGTCTCTCCTAATTCTGGATATCATTTCCAATTAACAATTTAAAGTAAATATCCTCTCTGAAAGCTATGTTTTATTCCCTTTTGTATCTGCAATAAAATATTATTATCAATCACCCACCAAGAAAGCCAATCAGGAAACAATCTAACAATTTTTCAAAACTTGATAATAATATTTCGTAAGGAAAAAAGAACCAAAAATTAATCAAGAACGCATCAAAAAATGGACAGACTTTAACAAATGTTTCTGCTGTTGATAGTAGCGTACATTCAAGTAAGCTTAGTAGCAAGCATCGGATAAATAGATTACACAACAGAGCAATTTGAGTGTGTGCCATAAGGACTGAGGGTAAGTTTAGGAGATGATTTCGATCATTCTGAGTTACAATCTGCATCTTCATAGCAGCCACAACAAAAGCATCTATACTCCATTACTTATTTCACCCATGTAAGATAAACTCTAGGTTATTTAAGTCTACTTATCCGCTGATTGCTTGCTACTGGTAACGTAAATTTATATTGTCTTGCAGAGCAGATGCGAAGGGAATTTCATAGAAGTTTTGAGTGCGCACATCTCCCCTAGGATTACTCCCTTCAGTAAAGAATTACTAAACCAATTTTTGAGAAAAAATAAACTGCTTGAATTTGGCAGCACCATGTGGATAGCCAAAATAGCCAAACCTGAAAGTTACTTTGCGCTAACTAGCAGACTAATCATTTAAAATCTCTTGAAAATAATCACAAAAAAAACTATATTTTTGTTTCCTTTCATCAGTCATGAAGCAACAATAAGGACACAAGCCCTTTAGCGTATTCATCTACGAGTTCAGAATATATGAGAATTAACTGAATGAACTAATCGGTGCTCCTGTGAAATATTCCTGCTACTATTCGAAATAACTGCGAGATCCTAACGAAAAGTCTCTAGAATTCAAGTAAAAAAGCAAACAATCTAGAAAATTTAATTAAACTCATGATGGCTTGCTTAACATTTAATGGTTTGATCTAAATATAGAGGGCCATATGAACTATTCCATCATGACTACTAGAATCTAAGGGAAAAGGAATTTTCCTTTGTGTGGGTAGCTGATTATGACATCAGTAGATCGGAATAGCCAAAATACCTCAATCGACAGCTTGGATTAGACAATATGAAAGCGATTAATCAATATGTAAAGGAGCACTGAAATTTGAAATTTCTCTCTTTTTTGAGATTTTGTTTTCTTTGTAATCTAGATCTAAGCATCAAGAGAGAATTTCATTGGTGTAGTAGCAGGTGGAGATTTCGCTTATGATTTCGAAGATGAAGATGGAGAACGAGGTGCTAAATTCTTACGAGCAGGTGAATTTCTCTATTCGCAAGTCCCTCAAATCGTAAAACAGACATACTAGGAATGGATAGTTGAATAACTTTCATATAATTTCAATTTCTTCATGCAATTACTCTTTTTTTTTTCAATTATTTTCTATTATTTCTTCAACAAAAAAAAGTCAGTTTCAGGAAATCACGAGGAAAAAGATAACTATGCATACTACACCGCAATGTACCGAAACCCAAGCTACGATTAAACAAAAAACGACTATTACTCAGTCTCTCTTGGGAGTTTGCTGCTCATAGGATTAAACACGAATAGAATCAACAACCATCAAACTCCAATTTCAATGGAAGAACCATATTTTTCAAAGTTATTGCAGTGGGTTGATAAAACCCTGACAGATCTTCGACCATTGCATCAGTGGGTGATTGTATTTTCGCATTAGAACATTCACTGCTTTGAAGATTTCAGTTTCTCGGCTTGTATCACGAACCCTATTCTTCTCCAAAGAGTAAAAACAACTTATTATCTTGGTTGTTTTTAATTTTCTCATGATTTTCGAAAGTTGGAAGAGTTACTAATCAAGCACAAAGTTGATATTTACATGGCTGGACATATTCATGCCTACGAGAGAGTACATCCTCTGTATCAAGGCAAGCTGATGTTCAACGAAACCACGAGATGTTCATTTAAAAATTGTAATTTCTATGAATCGCCTTAAGCTCCAGTGTATGTCATCGATGGGACTGGTGGGTCAACGCATTACTTCCCAAACGAAACTAGCTGTAAGTTTATGTCTCAGTGAATGCAAAAAATTTGCTTATTAAATTGATTTGTTTATAATGGATAACTATTAGATGAAGGGAGCAAGACTTTCACAGTGAAGTCTATCAAAATAACAGGGTTTAGTTCAGTCACAGTTTAGAACAACACCCATTTGCTTTTCAAGCATTTCTTGTCTGATAATACCACTTTGTTCGATTAATTCACTATCATCAAGGGCGAAAAAGCGAACAATTTTATTAGTCCAATTCCGTAAAAAATTCAAACCAACGAAGAATATCTGATTCAAATTCTATCAGCTCTCGGGTTAGTTCTTGTAGTTTCAGTTTTCGTGTAAGTGTTCCAGAAATGCAAAGAGAAAAGATAATAATCTTTGACTGAAAAGTAGTTCTAAGGAGTTTAATCCTAATCTCCAGCTGCTCCTCCGAATCAAGGGGCATTTGCATTTAAGGAGTACAAAGATATAGAGCTTAATTCAGGACATCTTTGAATAAAAAAGAATAATATAATAGTGTTTTGTTATGATTGTGTTCTTGCTTATTATGTCTGTATGTAATGTTTTGATCTCCACTTTTTATGAATTATCATATATTTACTGAAATAGAAATTATCAAGACGCTCAGAAAGAGAACAATGTAGTTAATTTTGCTCAAAATAAAAAAGAAATGATTATGTGAATGAAGTGAGAGAGAAAATGAAAAAAGAAAATATGTTTCAGAATGATTGCAAAGTTGATTAACTTGAAAATATGAATGAACTGTTCTTGAGCTTGGAGCATAAAGAAAACTAGACTTAAAGCTGTTTGTTTTTGAAAGAAAGTCATAGATGAGAAGATCTTAATCAGGGATCTTCTAATATATAAAATTGACTATTGAAACCCAAAACTCTTTATATTAACAAAGAAGATTTAGAGAAATGGAAAGACCTTCCACTGAAAAATGTTGAAACATCCAAAAAAAAAAAGAAAAATCTCTATTTCATGGTTGGTTATGTGAAATATTAACAAAGCTGGATAGACATCAAACAACATTCACAATAGCAAATGCAAAATACAAGTAAGATTCATTTCACTCTTTTTATCGCCTTGATAACAAATTAAAACAATACACACTGTCTGCAGAAAGATTAAACTTTTATTTCATTCATCTATCGGATGGCAAAGATAGAGAAGAGAGAGAGAGATAGATAGAGAGAACAAAGCAAGATATTCAAAGTTTATATTTATTTCTAGCAGATAATTTTTTGTAGATTTCTTTCAATGTTTTTTTAGATAATATCCATTGATATGAAAGATTAAGAGCTGGTTGAATTATTAAGAGCAGATGGCTTTGTGAAAATCTGCGTACGTGTATCTGTGTGTGTGTGTTCGTCATCTCAAGCAGAGAGATAAAGAAGGATTAAAAGTAATTTATCAGTTTTGTTAGATGTGTGGAAGAGTAAGGACAGTCACAAAAGAGCATGTTTGTGTGAGAGAGAGAGGGAGAAATATAAAGAGAATTGTGATTAGACTAGAAAGTATTTATGTGTTTAGTTGATGAATTTAGCCTATGGGAAGCAATTAATCTCATCAGTCGCTTAAAAAATAACAAAATTGTATTAAAGTAAGGGAAAAATACTTATGAAAATCTTTCAAACTTTTATCATTTTTATTCATTAATTAGTCAAAATCTTTATCCCTCTTTTCCCAAATTGGGTTAAACGCACTAACCTCAAAACAAAAAATGAGCTGTACATTTTCAGGAAAGGATGTCTGAGTGCATCGCTTGCTGAGAGTCTATTTATAGGGTTTAGTTGTAGCATCTACGTTACAAAATCTCTGAGTTCAGGCGATCTCTTTTTCCAATCAAATTCTCGGAATGGAACTTCACCTTACCCATATTTATATCCCTTCATATGATGAGGCATGTAAGCGACTGTTAAACTATACATTATCACACCTAAGCTCCATATATCAGCCTGTTAAAGAACAAAATACCATAAAATAAAATCATTTTAGAAAATTTTGTAAGGTTTAAATTTCCCTCCAGATCCTTGAATATTACCTTTGTAGTGATTTTTGCTCCTTTTTTGAGTTCAGGCGCTTTAAATCCAAAAGTGCCACAAGTCTCATCGATAAAAGCCTCTCCAGTTGCACAGTCGATTCGTTGCATCAGCCCAAAATCACCTACTTTCACCTAACAAATCATAATTTCATTGTTGTCTTCCTCAAATCGCTATGCTCTATGAATGTTAGTGTTGATTTTCTTCAACTTTGTGTTTCCTTACTCTTCTGATTTCTGAGTCATCTCCATCTTCTTCAGAGCGGACGCAGAATAGATTAGCTAGCTTCAAATCACAGTGGATGTAGCCTTTTCAAAAAAAGATAAAGAAAGGAATGTCTCCCAACATCATCTATCAAGATATAATCAAAATAATTAACCTCAAAAATAGGTTAAGTTACCTTATTCATGAATATATTGCAATCCATTGAGTACATCTGTGATATAACTCTTGAGCTTGAGTTCATTTTTGATTGGAGTGTGGCACTTTTTAGTTTTAAATATTTTATTTGTCAAAAAAACAGCATTTTTTCTTAAAAAAAATCAAAATTCATTACATTTTCAACTTTTTCTTAAAAGTATTCTGCATCGTTCGCTAATTCCATAAGAAGAATGTACTCCTCAGGACTCTCATAGCAATCATATCCCTTAATGAGATTAAAATGATCTAACTAGCAACTAACTTTGCATTCGAGAATGGCTTATTTCGTCTACAGTGCATCTAATTATCGTTTGAATATCTTCTTCATAATTACTTTCTAGTTTGATAATATAAAAAGAAGCAAAATTGAATTGACAATCTTTTTTGCTTGAAATGTAACAAGAACTAAGCACTTACTCGTTTGAGATGCGTATCAAATGCTATTGAAATACTAGTAGGAGACATAGGGACATTGTAAATCTCAGAGATACCCGTCAAACGGATGTGATGAGGCACATGAGATACAGAAGATTTTAACTCATGAGCATTTTCTTATTCTTAAGTTGTAGTCGCATGCTTTTCTGACTGGTGCAGATGTTACTTTGTGAAGATAAAATGGGAGTTACAAACATATTTGGTTAATGATAATCAAAAAAGAAAGAGAGAGATAATAGATTGTTTTAAAATATGTTTGCTGATTTGGATTAATCTTGGTACATTCTTGGTATCTTCCATTAGTTAATTTGGGTTTGGATGTGAAATAGATGGCGAAGATTGGAGTTTTGGATCTTATTTTTAAGGAGGATCTTGACAGAATTCACTAGGATTTTATGATTCTTTATGCTGATCGAGATGGTCTACATTGTTTGTATTCTATGGTTGCTCTCCCTTCGCTTGGATTGTACTCATTTTATGAAATTCTAAGTGAGAATTAATCTTGCTATGTTGTGAGTTTGCTAGGGTTCCTTCTTTTTCTTTTGCTTCTCGCTCTGTTTCAGCTTGTCCTTCTACCTTCTTGGTCTGGTGTAGCCTTTTTTTGAAAACTGTTTTCTTGTGATTTTGTGGGAAATAAATAAAACCAAGGATTAAGAATGTGACAGATTTATTAATTGACTGATTGGTTCACTTCCAACTCACATAATGCGTAGTATCCATCATAATAGAGGGCTTGTTGTCGCTTCCTGATACACTTCCATAGACATAAAATCTAGCTGATTATCTAAACTTAACTGATTTCTGAAGAACTCTTTGTATTTCTCATATTTTCGTGGGGTAGCATTTAGAAAATGATTGAAACTAACTGAAAATGTCTTAATATCAATGCCAAATCTCTCTTGCTTGGTGAAAATATGATGCTGTAATTATCGAGTTGTAAGGTGGAGAGATTAATCCAAAATGATCTCTCATCAGACGTTTTTTTGTGTTTGAGATTTAAAGCGGGAGATTGCATTTGTTTGAAGAAATCCAGAAGAATCTTTCAGATTATCAGATAGAAAAAATAGATATTTCTTCGAAAGATTAGATTATTTAAGAAGATGAAAGCTCTAAACAAAGAAATGAATGCACTTAGGATGCTAACTAAGGTCATTTCCCCCCAGATAACATCAATTAATCAGCACAAATATTGTCTTTACTTTTGTTATGCAGAAAAAAAAACAAAATAAATAAAAAAAGTCACCCACCAAGGGGCTCGAACCCTTGACCACCAGCTTAAAAGGCTGGCGCTCTACCGACTGAGCTAGACGGGTGTAATGTAGTAATGTTATCCTTGTCAAAGAGTTACGTTCTGAAGGTAGATTTAGTATATTGAGCAGATTGTGATAATCATTTGTTCAAGAGTTAAATTTAGATTCTACTCAGATAGAATTGTGTTTTGATTGTCGCTACTTGTGCAAAAAGAGAAAGAGATCAAAAAAAAGCAGAAGAATTAATACAAATAGTGATTAGAAATAACAAAAACTAGGAAAAAATGAGAATTCTAACTGACGAAGAGACAAAGGTGTTCTTTACTAAATTATCTGAATACATAGGACCAAACATTAAATTCCTTATTGACCGTAATGACGAGCCACACGTTTTCAGACTTGTCAAGGACAGAGTATATTACATGAGTGAAACTATTCTTAAGCATGCACAATGTATCAGCAGAGATCAACTCATGCAGTAAAAATCAGGATTTTTTTAAAAATATGGCGTTGTATTTCACACATGCCAAGCTAATAAACTAAATAATTCATAGCCTCATCACTTTTACCTGATTATTTAACTATCCCTTGACGATTTATTTGGTTAATTATTGAAAACAGTGCTGGAACATGCTTTGGAAAGTTCACCTAGGGAGGCAAGTTTAGATTAAGCATCACTTGTTTGGATTATCTAGCTAAGTTCGCTAAGAATAAAATATGGTTGAAGCCTCAAGGAGAATAAGCTTATGTCTATGGTAATCACGTGATTAAAGCACACGTTGGAAGAATGACTGAGAATATCACATAATATGCAGGAGTCGTTATTGTTTCCATGAACGATATGGCTTTAGGATTTGGAGTTGCAGCTAAATCAACTCTTCAAGCAAAAGATATGGATCCTACAGGTGTTGTTGCTTTCAATCAAAGTGATATCGGTGAGTATCTACGTTGTGAAGATGATGAAAGATCAGCTGCTCAGTAGAATAATACTCAAAACTGAGGATAATCTAAAATAAAATGACTACATTAGGAATCAACTCAGGAAAACAATTTTTGAAAGAAAAAATGAAATTGATGAAATAAATCGCAGAGCAGCAACAAGAAATACTAACAAAAAAGACTATTTTCTATTTTATTTGTTCTCTTTTGTATTCGTGTGGAGTTTGTACTTTCATTTTATGAGAAATTCCTTTTGCTTCCAAAAAAAAAATCAAACCTTCTGCTTATGTTCAACTTTTGAAAATTACCAAATAATATCTTCATGACTCTCCATTGAAATCGAGGAATACTCACAAGAGCATATGAAAAATCAAAGATGCTTCAAATCGATTGTTTTGTCCTGTTTGTTGCTAGCTGACTTCATCTTGCTAGATCCTTTGATATTTTGTTTTATTTGACATATTTCCCTTCCCATAACTTAGTGTTTCTCCATCCCTTGAAATTCTTTTTTTCTTCTTCTTACAGTGAATGTCATTACCACAACGGATTCTTTTTACATTATTTCCTTCCTTCTTCAAGAAGTTTCAGGACAAGCCAAAAATTAATAGTTTAAAAGTGTTTCTAAGCTTTGAGTTCATTTGTTTATGTTCAAATAAAACAACATTTTACATTTGATTTCAACGCAAGAATTAGATTTCACTTTTTTGAATGTTTAGTTCTATCTTCTGAACGAAAAGGAGCAATTTTGGTAACTTTTCATCTCAGGGGAGGTAGATTTTTTCCATACAATTGTAAATAATAAATATAAGTACTAAAAAATCAAAAACAATTTTGTGAAAATTGTAGTATTGATTTCCTTTTTCTCATCTGTTACGTCCTTTTATGTACACCTAACTAAATTGAGTGTACTCAAGCAATTTTTCAAAGGCCGTGACTACTTAACAAACAATATTCATTCGAATATCCTAAGACTCTATACAGCTGGATTTCTGCAAAATGCGCATTGCTTGTTCTTTACCATCAACTCTGCACATTCCTAACAATATTTCTTATGTCCACAAGGCACGAGAGTATGAGTGCTTGGCTGATCCATGCAAATAATGCACAGATTATCCTCTTTTTTCTATTAATCTTTAGCATTTTATTATGGTTTTAATTCTACCTTCTTGTTTTCTACTTCTTCATTCTTTCTTTGTTCTTATTAAAGCTATTCACTTTTTTACTTGTAAAATAAGATTTAACTTTCTGGCTGAACTGGATAATCGTAGCCTCCATTTTATTGTTGTTATGATTGTTGTAGTTGTTGTTGTTGTTGTTGCTGTTATCTTTATCCTTATTCTTGTTCTTTCTAAAAATCTTTATTAAAAGCAACTACTTTATCTTCTTGTTTTGGTTTAGAATCTGCTTTGATGTTATCATTTTCTTAGTCTTCCTCATCATCATCATCATCATCATCATCACTATCACTCTGAAGTATTAAAATATCATCGTCTTCTTTTGGAGGATTCTTTTTCTTTTGTTAATATTGTTCTATTTTGTTTTTTATGGAATCATAATGAGAAGACTAGTTATTTTTAGCTAAGACTATCTTTCTAGAACAGATATCATCAAACCAATTTGTTACCTAGCAAAAATTAAACCAAATATTACCATTATTTCAAATTCATAAAACCAATGCAACTTTTAAATCAAGAAAAGGAAGTTAGTCTCATATGCATAAATAACAATAATTATCTTTGATCTTACCTAGACTTATTTGTCAATCATCTTTAGAACCTTGTCTGTCGATGCCTCACAAATTTCATGACTAAACACAAAATCAAACATGAATATTGTAAACTCTCTCCAAATTATTTTCACCATTTAACTCTCGTTTGTTTCATTACTTGAGTACATTTGTGAGCTTGCCTTGATCGACAAGGATGTTTTGCTTAAGTTTCTTTAGATCTTCTGAATTTATTACATCCTCATTACTCTAACAGTTGTCAATTACACCCTAGAGAAACAGAAGTAGATTTACAAATGACCAAATAAGTAAATATCTAAATAAGAGTGAATTAGCATTTTTCAATATCTACCTTGAAGAGCTCAACTAATTGCTCCATAATTACTAATGATCTATCTATTTTTTATTCCAATAAGGTGATATTCACAATTTACTATTGTTTGTCCTACTAATAATCCATGATTTACTCTTATTTTCCTATTTTGTTTTATCCATAAAGTTAATTGTACATCATTTACTATTCCTTTTAGAATTCCAATTGTTGTTGACTGAGTTAAGCTTAAGCTTTAGCATTGTATGTTTCGATAGGATTGCCTTAGACTAGCAGTAAAAATGCTTTTTTTTCTTTATCATATCTCAACAAGAAATCGATATTTTCGATTAAGAAAGCATGGTTGATGGATTCACGCGGCCTAGAGAGAACAACAAAATGAAACAAAAAATCCAAGTCAATACAAAGAATTTGTTGTTTTATTTTCAAAAGAAAGCAAGTGCTTTTCCTGATGCAAAAACGCATAAAAACTAATTATCAAAAATTGCTTTACATTTTCCATTTTAACATTTGAAGCTAGTTTATTTTGAGGGTCTTCCAGTTGTCAACCTCGCTGTAGCAAAAGGTTATCACATAAACACTTTTGTTTATCTAGAATGTCCATTCCGCCTCCTTATCTAATCTTTAAGATAAAATAATTTTTCAATTTAAGATCAACCATATATTTCAGCTATTTTATTATCCAAGTATTTGCTATTTTGGGACTTACGATTTTATAAAGGAACCTGTTTCCTTGATTTCCTTTTTGAGGAATACCAGCATGCTTATGTCCTTTTTCTTTTTCCTATTGTTTCTATTGCCAATACAGTCGAAAAATAGTTTTTCTTCTTGTTTTTTCCTTAGATTCTTATTAATGCTCCTTTTTGTTATTTTTCTACTCTATTTTTTCTCGCTTACCTCAATCTTCTTACTTATATTGTAAATCTAAGTAACTGGCCTCCTGAAATCACCCACTTTCGCATTTCTTTATTACTTAAGTTATCCTCTCTAACATTTTTAGGCCTATTTTCTGCCTTTTTTTCTTAAAGTTTGTAAAATATTAGTCTGCATTCACCCTGGTCGAACCTGATAGAGATCAATTTGAATTTTTGAATAATCAAAAATGTGATCTCAATTGAAAATCTCCACAATTATTTTCAAACTTTAAACACACTGACTTTACTCATGGAGCACCTAATTTAATAATAAAATACTCTGTAGACTTTTTAAGTTTTGAGAACTTATTACTTTCATTAAGTAAAATCTTCAGCTTAGTCTGTTGCTCTCTATTCTCAGCTGCTAACTGCTGAAATCAGAAATGAAAATATGCTCTTTTTGAAGTGCAATACAATTAATAAACAAAACAAAAGATTATGGCCTCTAGAAAAATATACTATTTTTCTACTAAATATTTCGATTTTTATAATAATCTGATTTAGAAAAGTGACGCCTTAAAACAGTTGATAACTTTTTGCTGATCTTTTTATTTTCTCTTTTTCTATCTCTCTTTTTCATGATAATTGTTCTTTTTTTCCTTAAAAAATAGTAGAAACTACAGAAGAAGAAAAAGCAAGAGAGTAAAGTAACTCCTTTATACTTCTTCTTCTATTTTAATAATTGACTACTATCCATATTAAAACTTGTGAGTTGTTTATGGAATTAGTTCTAGAAAAGTCTTAAATAATTTCTACATTGGAATCCTATTATTTTAAACTAAATATTCCTCCACTATTTTACTTTATTTATTACATTTTTTTATCCTTGCTGAAATAATGCTAATTCGTTGGAACAAAATCCTAAGGATAAATTTTTATATATTTCAGAATACTCTTTCTGAAGGCTAAAGTAGTCCCTCTACATTAAAGTTAATGCCATATGATAAATCTAGACACTTTTAAAAAGCACAAAAATTGGGTTTAAATATCTATTTTTTATTGAATAAAACCAAATAATCAAAAGTAATTACGCTAATCACAAAGTAAAATGGAAAAAATTGGACACACAACAGGATTCAATCTCTAAGAGGAGTACAAGAAATACAAAAATGTTCTGAAAGGAGCTAAAATCGGTGAAGTTGTCACTCGTTTCCCACCTGAACCATCTGGTTACTTGCATATTGGTCATGCTAAAGCAGCTTTGATCAACTACCACTATGCCAAGATCTACGAGGGCAAAATGCTCTTCCGTCTTGATGACACCAATGTGGAAAATGAAAAGGTATTGCAGAAATAATCAATAAAGAAAAGATTTGAATTTGTTTGTTTATTTTCAACTGAAACTAAGGATGAGTATGTTGAGTCTATCAAGGAGGATTTAGTAACTCTCGGAGTTAAATGGGATGGAAAAATCACTCACACATCTGATTATTTCGATTATCTCGTCGGAAAAGCCGAAGAACTCATCAGTGAAGGTCTTGCATATTGTGATAACACTCCAGTCGAGAAAATGCGTGATGAGAGAATGAAATGCATTGAAAGTGCGTTTAGAAATACAACTCCTGAAGAAAATCTCAAAATCTTCAGAGCTATGTGCGTAAGAAAACAAAATTATTCCTTGGGGGAGGATAAGATGAAATTGAGAAATAATAAAATTGGTTTTGTTTTTAGCAAGGACCTAAAGATGGTGTTGAAGAAGTTCCTGCAGCAGACGATTACTGCTTGAGAGGAAAGATCGACATGAAATCTAAAAACGGATCCCTCAGAGACCCTGTCTTTTTCAGAGTCAACACTATTCCTCACCATCGTACTGGAGAAAAATACAGAGTATTAGATTTGGATGATTTTTGTGATATTTTAGATTTTTCTTGAAATAATAATTTTTATTAATACTTCCTTTTTTTTGTTTGAAGTGCTATCCAACTTACGATTTTTGCTGCCCACTTGTTGACAGTTTGGAAGGTGTCACTCATGCTATGAGAAGCAATGAGTATTCCGATAGAATTCCATAATACAACTGGGTACTGAAAGTCTGCAAAGTCCGTCCTGTTGAAATCTTTGAGTTCAGCAGACTTAATCTGGTTTAGACCTTCTTGTCGAAAAGAAAGCTCCAAGAGTTTGTCAATAAGGGTATTGTTGATGGATGGAATGATCCTCGTTTCCCAACAGTCAAAGGAATCCTGAGAAAGGGTATGACTGTTGAAGCTTTAACTGAATTTATGCTTGCTCAAGGACCTTCCAAGAATACAAATTTAATGGAGTGGGATAAGCTCTGGGCAATTAACAAGCAGATTATCGACCCCGTCTGTGGGAGATACACTGCAATCTCAACTATCAAGATCTCAAAGGTAGAAGTTGTTAATGTCCCTGATGAATTCGTTTCATTTGAGACACCTCTCCATCCAAAGGTATGAAGAATTACTTATTTAAAGTATTTTTCAAATCTAATTTTTGGAATTGTTTTGACTATTTTAGGAAGACCTTGGCTTGAAGAAAATCTTCCAAGGCAAGAAATTGCTCATCGAGTACGATGATGCTGTCTTACTTGAGAAAGGTAAAATATTAGTTTACTTGAATGCATTTAACTAACCATTTTTTAACTTATTTCCAAAGATCAAATCGTTACTTTCATGAAATGGGGTAACTTCAAAATCTTGGATATCGTCAAGGAAGCAGATGAGTCCTTATCCGTAAAGGCTGAGTATCTTGCTGACAATAAGGATTTCAAGAAAACTGTGAAGGTTAACTGGCTTGCTGACCATCAAATCGTAATGCTAACAATATTTTCTTTTAAAAAACAAAATAAATTTACATTTGTTTTGAATTTCTAAATGAAAATTAGTCTAACCTCATCCTTGTCGAGTATGATCATCTTCTCAGAGAGAAAAAACTCTTGGATGATACCGAAATGCCCTTCGAGAAGCAACTCAACGAAGAAACCAAATTCGTTACAAGAGCTGTTGGAGAGCCTCCAATTCAAGACCTCTAGCTTCGTACTAATAATTCCCTTCATTTTTGAACTTTCAAAAATTCACAAAGATAAATTGAAAATAATCCTTTTATTTCCCTGAATCACAGATCAATACATTCAACTCGAGAGAAGAGGCTACTTCAAGGTCGATAAGATTCACGAGGAAGGCGGAAAGAAAGTCCCAGAACTTATCTTTGTGCCTGATGGTAAATCAAAGGGAATGTCCACCATCACCAAGAATGTAAACACAACTCTTCATTCCCTAATTGATAACATAAGTAAATGTAATCCTTTGAATTCAAAAAGGTGGCAAACAAATGAGGAAGACAAAACAGCGAGAGTTAGATGCAATTTTTCTTTTAGAGTAGTTTAGTCTGTAAAAAAAAATAATTGTATTTTGGCTGTTTATTTTTTTATTTTACCATTCTCAAACCTTATAAAATGCACGAATTGTTTTTATTTTAATCTAAAAACTACAATTTCTTAGCTTCGTCTTTAGATTTGATAATTGAATTTGCAGAATTGTTATTTTGAATCATGATTCCCCATAAAATATTAAGATTTCCAAATTCAATTCCTTACAGATTAATTCAAAGTTAAAAACATCGATAATAAAGAAGAAAAAAAAAAATGAATGTTTCTATTTGATTTAAAGCATATTTTCTTCTTTTTCTGCTTTCTTCAGCTTTTAAAAGAACTTCATTTTAAAATTTTTTCAGATATCTTTCAAATATTGCACTCATAGACAATAAAACAAAAAATAGGAAATTGATTTATTGAGGAGAATAGTAGATCCGAGTGAAAGAGAAATCCGAAAGAATTAAACAAAAAAAGATTTGTATTAACGATGTCTTATTAAAAGATTTCAAATAAAAATGAGTTGGAGACTCACATCTCAGCGAAATAAAAATAGACTTCCTTCTTTTCGCAGATTGAAATGGAAGAAATTATTTTTTCAAAAAAAAAAGAAGAAATCCTAATTATTTTGTGGTATATAAATAATTGTAAAAATCTGCTAAATTGATTCTGAAAAAATCATGAGAAAAATAATACCGAATCACTAATGAAATAATTACTCAGAATAAATAACGAATGAATGCTCTGTGACAGGCGATAAGTGGGTTTGGGTGAAATGGTTGATGTGTTATTGTATTTGTGCGTCAGGTGATTTTGAGCAAATACTGGGGGGAGAAACTGCGAGACAGTAATCTTCAAGATTGTCGGTATATTTTTTCAGTGTGTGTGTTAAGTAAGTAAGAAAGAGAAGTGCTTGTTATGAACGAGAGTCTCGTGAGAATCTTGTATTTTAGTCCAGTGGAGAAACCAAGAATCCATTTTACCCTCGGATACATTTAAGATGAAGGAGTTGGAAGTCAGCATTGGGATCAATACGCCATGAAACCAACAGACAGAGCTTAGCTTTTTGAAATTGAATTATTGCTGGATTCAGATTAATATTTAGAGTTCGTATTCTGCGGATATGAGAAAGGAGATCAGCTCGTTTGGGAGAATCCTCGGAAAGATGAGCAGTAGAAGTTCATCCGTCGGAGCAATTTCTTTGTGGATCAAACAGGAACATATGCCATTTTTGAAGGGTTTATAGTCAAAGTGTTCCCTCAGCCTATTGTATCAGCACCTTTGGCGATTTTCACAGATATTGATGGGACACTATTTGGAAAGTATCCGTAATTATATCATGAGTTCAAGAAGTTCTATATCTCTAATGGATTGTATGATCATCCAGATATTACGCTGGTTTATTCTACAGGTACTCCATATAATTTGGATTAGTTTCATATGTTAGATTAAGGCATTCAAAAATGATTCAAGACAAAAAAGAAGAATATTTATAGAATTCAGTTGAAAAATAATAGGCCAAAAAGAATAAAAAAAGGAGAGAATCTCTTAAGGAAGACTCAATAATCTTTATATGCTTTAAAACAGTTAATATTTTAGCATTAATGTTTGTTATTTTTTTATTTTTAGGCAGAGGACTAGAGAAATTTAAAGATATTTTTAATAAAGAGCGACTTTTTGCACCAGATTATCTAATCGCAGCTTGTGGAACTGAAGTCTACACTGTGAATAAAAAGAACCTCAAATTCATTCTCAACGAAGAATGGAAGGAATATATTACAACGAAGGGAAACGGTTGGGATGTTAAAGCTCTGTATACTTTCATTTCAGAATAATTTCCTGAATTGCAACGAAACCATCAAGAAGGGAATAATGAATTCAAAGGTTAGTTCCTTGTCGAAGAGTATTATGTCAGAGATAGGTCCAAACTTGATGTAAAATGATACGAATAATTCAAATCTACTTTGTTTATGCTGTTTTAACAATATTTTGGGGATAGAAATTGATGAAGGAAGCATTCTTGAGACTTGGACATAACTGGAAATATGTCGTTTCAGGAGAGGGTTCTCATAGGTTCGTAGATATCCTACCTGATCGTGCAGATAAAGGTACTTCACTGAGATTTCTTTGCAAGAGAGTGCTATAGTGTGATTAAGCAAAAACTGTAGCTTTTGGTGATTCTACAAACGACATTGAAATGCTCACACAAGCTGGAAGAGGTTTTGCAGTTTCTAACTCTTAGCCTGAATTATTACAGTGGCTGCAAGAGAACTCCGCACTTTACCCTACAGTTTCCCTGAGCCCTTACCAAGAAGCTGAGACAATCTAAAAATTTCTGTCGAGTGCTTTGAAACTTTAAAATGCACGTCGCTACTCTCGAGAATGAAAATAACATACGAAAGTGAATAGAAAATTAACTTTTATATCTCCAAAATAAAAATAATTTGAAAGAAACTAAGAGACAGTTGTTTCGAAGATTAGATTTCATTCAAGGAAGCAATTGAATTTCTTTCAAAAGAACTATAAAGAACATTTGATGATTCCTTTTACTGCTCAATATTTGGAGCAACTAAATTTTTTATGTCTGTGATAGCTCTTTCTTTATTGAATAATTTGAGGATAAAACAGAGCAAAAAATTATGAGTTACTATTCTCAAGTATTATCTTCTTTACAAATCAAGTAAACAACAGAATTCTCTTTAAGAAATCAACTACTCTTTCACACTAAACAAATCAACCGCTTTAACACAATACTTTCATACATAATTACAGTTTTCAATTCGATGATGAGCGGGGGCCAGTTTAAACTCTCAACACATTTTTTCATAACGTGGAGCTCTTTGAAGCAGATCTCAGCTTATATTATTATAAAGATCATTGTTTTTGAAGAAAAAATAAGAAGAGATTTGGGT